>OFIS01000026.1_pt1 | contig 213706 bp, 199 predicted proteins | sample 1775071 | NCBI WGS metagenome assembly OFIS01 (sample SAMN08195774, study PRJEB24354) | sludge metagenome | isolation source: sludge from phenol fed wastewater aerobic bioreactor C | place: India: Nagpur | collected 2016-09-17
ACGAGGCTGCGGGGCTGTTCGGGCCCCGGCGTTCCGCGCGCCCTCGTTCTTCAAGGGGTGCTGGAAATGCGACTTGGGACTGCGGCCTGCCCGGGGCCGACCAAACAATGCGGGCGATGAATCACGTCCGTCATTCCGGGGCGCGCGCGTAACGCGCGAACCCGGACTCCAGCCGCACAGGAACGCGCCGCTGGAGTCCGGACCGCCGTTGTCGCGGCGTCCGGAATGACAAAGAGTGTCAAGCGTGCCGCCAGCGCCCTTCGCCTCTCATGAACCCAGCCTTGCGCAAGCGCGCATTGTCCCCGCGCGCCGTCTCGATCATGGTCGCCGCCCGCGTCACGAAGGAATGCCCATTGGAATTCACCTCCGCCTCCATTTTCATCGCCATCACCGCCATCTTTCTGCTCGCCGGCTTCGTCAAGGGCGTCATCGGCATGGGCCTGCCGACCGTGGCCATCGGCCTGCTCGGCCTGATGATGACGCCGGCGCAGGCCGCGGCCGTGCTGATCGTGCCGTCGCTGATCAGCAATATCTGGCAGGCCGTGGTCGGCGGCGCCTTTCGCGAACTCATCGCGCGGCTGTGGCCGCTGTTCGCCGGCATCGTCATCGGCACCGCGATCGGCGCGGTCTGGCTGGTGCGCACCGGCGGCAGCAGCGCGACCTTGTGGCTCGGCGTCGCGCTGGTCGTCTATGCGCTGCTCGGCCTGTTCAAGGTCGAATTCAAGGTGCCGCCCGCGCGCGAGAAGAGCATCGGCTTCGTCTCCGGCATCGTCACCGGCATGATCACCGCCGGCACCGGCGTTTTCGCCATTCCGATGGTGCCGTATCTCCAGGGCCTCGGCCTCGACCGGCACCGGCTCGTGCAGGCGCTCGGCCTGTGTTTCACCATCTGCACGATCGCGCTCGCCGGCGCGCTGGGCCATGCCGGCGAAATTCATCCCGAGGTGCTGTGGCCGTCGCTGGCCGGCGTGCTCGCCGTGCTCGCGGGCATGCGGCTCGGACAGCTTCTGCGCGGCCGCATCCGGCCCGCCATTTTCCGGCTATGCTTTTTCGCCGGCCTGCTGATCCTCGGCGGGCATCTGGCGTTGCGCTCGATCCTGTGATGGCCCGCATGTCGACGACACCATGCACGCGACCGACGATCCGAACGGCTCATGCGGCCGGATATCGCCAACGAGTTTACGAAGAAACACGGCAGGACGCCGCGCGCGCCATCATGCCGCGGCGCTGGGCAGGACCTCGGCCGTCCCGGCGAAGCGTTGCCGCGTCTTTGGGCTTTACTCCGGATTTGTTAGTGTGCAAACTAATCCGGCCGAAAGCGTGAGGGGAGGCGATGTCGCAGGTCCGCACCAAAGATGGCGTCAGCCTCTATTACGAGGAAGCCGGCAGCGGCACGCCCATCGTTTTCGTCCATGAGTATGCCGGCGACTGGCGCACCTGGGAGCCGCAGATGCGGTTCTTCTCGCGGGCGCATCGCTGCGTGACGTACAGCCAGCGCGGCTATCCGCCCTCCGATGTGCCGACCGATCCCGCCAAATACGGTCAGGACCTGAACCGCGACGATGTTATCGCGCTGATGGATGCGCTGAAGATCGACAAGGCGCACATCGTCGGCCATTCGATGGGCGCGCTCACCGCGCTGCTGATCGGCATCAAATATCCCGAGCGCTGCCTGTCGGTCACCGCCGCGGGCTGCGGCTACGGCTCGAGCCCGGACGCCAAGGTCGTCGAGCAGACGCGCGAAGCCTCGCGCGAAACCGCGAAGATGTTCGAGACCGTCGATTTCGCGACGGCGTCGGCGCGCTATGCCGACGGCGCGACGCGGCAGACCCACAAATACAAGGATCCGCGCGGCTTCGCCGAGTTCGCGAAGATGCTGTCCGAGCATTCGCCCGTCGGCCACGCCATGACCATGCGCGAGGTGCAGTCCAAGCGCCCGACCTTGTGGCAGATCCAGGACGATCTGAAGAAATTCAAGCTGCCGCTCTTGGTGCTGGTGGGTGACGAGGACGACTGGTGCCTCGAGGCGAGCGTCTTTATCAAGCGCACGGTGCCGACCGCCGGCCTGGTCGTGATCCCGCGCTCCGGTCACACCATCACCAGCGAGGAGCCGGCGGCTTTCAACGCTGCGCTTGCCGACCTGATCGCCAATACCGAAGCCGGCAAGTGGATGTCGCACCGCGCCCCGTAATTCGCAAACGACCGTGAAGAATCTCGTCAACGGAGAGTCAGGATGGATCTTAATCTGAAAGGCAAGACCGCGCTGGTGACCGGCGGTTCGGAAGGCATCGGCAAGGGCATTGCGCTGGCGCTGGCCAAGGAAGGCGTCGATGTCGCCATCTGCGCCCGCCGCATGGAGCCGCTCAAGGCCGCGGCCGACGAGATCGCCAAGGCGACCGGCCGCAAGATCGTGCCGATCACGGCGGATCTGCGCTCCGATGCGGATGCCAAGAAATTCGTGACCGAAGGCGCCAAGGCGCTCGGCCGCGTCGATATCATGGTCAACAATGCCGGCTCCGCCGCCGGCGGCGTCATCGAGCATCTGACCGAGGACGACTGGGAAAAGGGCCTGCAGCTCAAGTTCATGGGTTATGTGCGCTGCCTGCGCTACGTGCTGCCGATCATGCGCGCGCAGGGCGGCGGCCGCGTCGTCAACCTCATCGGCAATGACGGCGTGAAGCCGTCCTACTGGGAAATCTGCCCGGGCGCGGCCAACGCCGCAGGGCAGAATCTCACCCTCTCGCTCGCCGGCCAGTACGGCAAGGAGAATATCTCCTTCGTTGCGGTCAATCCGGGCCCGGTGCGCACCGAGCGCTGGGCAGGCCTGGTCGATGCCATGTCGCGTGACATGAAGATCTCGCGCGAGGAAGCCGACAAGCTGGCGCCGGCCTCCATCCCGCTCGGCCGTATCGCCGAGGTCGAGGAGGTTGCCAACCTGGTCGTCATGCTGGCGTCGCCGCTGATGCACATGGTCAACGGCACCATGATCGAAATTGACGGCGGCCAGGACAAGCCGCTGATGGATCGCTTCCGCGACAAGCCGCGCGGTTAGGCGGCCGATAAGGGCTCAATCTGCATTCATGCCGGGACGTTTGCTTGACAGGGTGGAAAGGCAGTCGGACTATTTGGAACATTGAAAAATAGTCCGGCTGAGACGCACGAATTGTCGAACTTGCGGCGCCTGATCCCAGATGCCGCCACGCATGGAGTCGCACGATGAAAGCCAAGCAGTATCTGACGTCGCTCGCCTTCGTCCTCGCCGCCGGACTGAGTTTTCCGGCCGCGGCCCAGGACACGATCAAGATCGGTGAACTGAACAGTTACAAGTCGCAGCCCGCCTTCCTCGACCCTTACAAGAAGGGCATGGAGCTGGCGCTCGAAGAGGTGAACGCCAAGGGCATCAACGGCAAGAAGATCGAGCTGATCATCCGTGACGACGGCGGCAATCCGGGCGAGGCGGTTCGTGTCGCCGAAGAGCTGGTGACGCGCGAAGGCGTGGCGATGATCGCCGGCACCTTCCTGTCGCATATCGGTCTCGCGGTGACGAACTTCGCCGGCCAGAAGAAGGTGTTCTTCCTCGCCGCCGAGCCGCTCACCGACAAGATCACCTGGGAGAGCGGCAACAAGTATACCTACCGCCTGCGCGCGACCACCTACATGCAGACCGCGATGCTGATGCCGGCGGCGATCGCGGCCAAGAAGAAGCGCTGGGCGTTGGTCTATCCGAACTTCGAATACGGCCAGTCGGCCGCCGAAAACTTCAAGGCCATGCTGAAGAAGGTGCAGCCGGACGTCGAGTTCGTCACCGAGCAGGCGCCGCCGCTCGGCAAGGTCGATGCCGGCGCCGTGGCGCAGGCGGTCGATGACGCCAAGCCGGAGGCCATCTTCAACGTGCTGTTCGGACCTGACCTCGCCAAATTCGTGCGCGAGGGCAATACCCGCGGCGTGTTCAAGGATCGCACCGTGGTCAGCCTCCTGTCGGGCGAGCCGGAATATCTCGATCCGCTCGGCGCCGAGGCTCCCGTCGGCTGGATCGTCACCGGCTATCCGTGGGACAAGATCAAGACGCCGGAACACGACGCCTTCCTGTCGGCCTACCAGAAGAAGTTCAACGACTATCCGCGTCTCGGTTCGATCGTCGGCTACAGCACCGTCAAGTCGATCGCCGCGGGCCTTGCCAAGACCAAGGGGCTCGATGCCGACTCGCTGGTCGAAGCCTTCAAGGATCTGAAGGTCGACAGCCCGTTCGGGCCGTTCATGTATCGCGCCAGCGATCATCAGGCGACGATGGGCGCCTATGTCGGCAAGATCGCGCTTGAGAAGGGCAAGGGCACGATGGACGACATCAAGTATGTCGATGGCGCTTCCGTTCTGCCCGGCGATGCCGAAGTCGCCAAGCTGCGCCCGGCATCGGCGAACTAAATTCTTCTTATCCCTCCCCCGAAAGGGGGAGGAATAAGCGAAGCCATGACCCTCGACGCATTTCTATTTCAGGCGCTTAACGGTCTTTCGACCGCATCCGGGCTGTTCTTCATCGCTGCCGGGCTGTCGCTGATCTTCGGCGTCACGCGCATCGTCAATATCGCCCACGGGTCCCTTTACATGCTGGGGACCTATATCGCCTATACGCTGGCCACCAAGATCGGCGGCGCCTTCGGCTTCTGGGGCGGCATCGTGCTGACCGCGCTGTTCGTCGGCGTGATCGGCGCCGCAATCGAAATGCTGCTGCTGCGGCGGATCTACCGCGCGCCCGAACTGTTCCAGTTGCTGGCGACCTTCGCGCTGGTGCTGATCTTCAACGACATGACCTTGTGGCTGTGGGGCCCGGAAGATCTGCTGGGCCCGCGCGCGCCGGGTCTGGCCGGCGCCGTGGAAATCTTCGGGCGCCGGCTGCCGAGCTACGATCTGTTCCTGATTTTCGTTGCGCCGGCGGTGCTGATCCTGCTGCACTTCGCCCTCGCCAAGTCGCGCTTCGGCCGGCTCGTGCGCGCCGCGACGCAGGACCGCGAGATGGTCGGCGCGCTCGGCGTCAATCAGGCCGTGCTGTTTACCTCCGTGTTCGCGCTCGGCTCGCTGCTTGCCGGCCTCGGCGGCGCGCTGCAGGTGGCGCGCGAGCCCGCCAATCTGGCGATGGACCTCGCCGTCATCGGCGACGCCTTCGTTGTCGTCGTGGTCGGCGGCATGGGCTCGATCACCGGCGCCTATCTGGCCGCCATCATCATCGCCGAGGTCAAGGCGCTGTGCATCGCCATCGGCGTGGTCGATCTTGGCTTCATCAAGTTCAACGCCTCGAAGTTCACCCTGGTCGCCGAATTCATCGTCATGGCGATCGTCCTGATCGTGCGGCCCTACGGCCTGCTCGGCAAGCCGCAGGGCAATGTGCGCTCGGTCGCCGAACCGGAAGCGCCGATCCGCCCCGCCGCGCCCCTGCTGAAAGCATTCGCCGCTGTCGTCCTCGCGCTGCTGCTGGCCTTGCCGGTCGTGGCGCAGTCCTCGCCTTACGTCATGGTGCTGGCAACCGACATCCTCATCGCCGTGATCTTCGCGACGTCGCTGCACTTCATCATGGGGCCGGGGGGCATGCACTCCTTCGGCCACGCCGCCTATTTCGGTCTCGGCGCCTACGGCGCGGCGCTGCTGCTGAAGAGCGCCGGCTTCCCGATGCTGGCGGCGCTGCTGGCGGCGCCCGCCGTCGCGCTGCTCGGTGCGCTTTTGTTCGGCTGGTTCGCCGTGGGGCTGTCCGGCGTCTATCTCGCCATGCTCACCTTGGCGTTCGCGCAGATCGTCTGGGCCGCCGTGTTCCAGTGGGAGACCTTCACCGGCGGCTCCAACGGCGTGATCGGCGTCTGGCCGACAGCGCCGTTCAACAAAGCCTGGGTCTATTATCTGCTGGCGCTGGCGCTGGCCGTGATCTCCGTGCTGCTGCTGCGCCGCTTCCTGTTCGCGCCATTCGGCTATGCCATGCGCGCCGGCCGGGACTCGGCGCTGCGCGCCGAAGCGATCGGCATCGACGTCAAACGCATCCATTGGCTGGGCTTCGCCATTGCCGGCGGCATCTGCGGCATCGCCGGCGGTCTGTTCGCCTTCGCCAAGGGGTCGATCTCGCCGGAAGCCATCGCCGTCGGCCGTTCCATCGACGGCCTGGTCATGGTGCTGCTCGGCGGCATCCAGACTCTGGTTGGCCCGATGGTCGGCGCCTCGGTGTTCGCCATGCTGCAGGATACGATCATGCGGCAGACCGAATACTGGCGCGGACTGCTCGGCTGCGTGATCCTGTTTCTGGTGCTGGCCTTCCCGCAAGGCATCGCCGGCGCTTTCTCGATGTTGTGGTCGCGTTTCGACGGCAAGAGGGGAGGCCGCGCATGAGCGTCCTCACCGTCAATTCGCTCGGCAAGTCCTTCGGCGGGGTGCGCGCCGTCGAGAACGTGTCGTTCGAGATCGGCAAGGGCGAGTTCCTCGCGCTCATTGGGCCGAACGGCGCCGGCAAGTCGACGACCTTCAACATGATCAACGGTCAGCTCGCGGCGGATACCGGCGAGATCCTGATCGGCGGCAAAAGCATTGCCGGCATGGCGCCGCGCGACATCTGGCGCCTCGGCGTCGGCCGTACCTTCCAGGTGGCCGCCACCTTCGGCTCAATGACCGTGGTCGAGAACGTGCAGATGGCGTTGATTTCGCACGCCAGCCGCCTGCTCAATCTGTGGCGGCCGGCGGCCTCGCTCTATCGCGAGCGCGCCCTCGAGCTGCTGGCGCAGGTCGGGATGCAGGACGCCGCCGACCGGCCGAGCCGCGAACTGGCCTACGGCGACGTCAAGCGGATCGAGCTTGCCATTGCGCTCGCCAACGATCCGCAACTGCTTTTGATGGACGAGCCGACCGCCGGCATGGCGCCGCGCGAGCGCAACGATCTCATCAAACTGGTCAAGCAGCTCGTCATCGAGCGCGGCATTTCGGTGCTGTTCACCGAGCATTCGATGGACGTGGTGTTCTCCTATGCCGATCGCATCATCGTCCTGGCGCGGGGCCGCCTGATCGCCGACGGCGACGCCGCCGCCATCCGAGACAATGCCAAGGTAAGGGAAGTCTATTTCGGCACCGGCAAGACGTTCCAGGGGGCATCGTCATGAGCGCGCCGATGCTTTCGGTCGATGGGCTGCAGGCCTGGTACGGCGCGGCGCAGATCCTGCACGACGTGTCGTTCAATGTCGGCCGCGGCGAGGTGGTGGCGCTGATGGGCCGCAACGGCGCCGGCAAGACGACGACCATGAAGGCGCTGATGGGGCTGGTGGCGCGCCGCGGCGCGCTGCGCTTCAACGGCGCCGACATCTCCGGGCTGCGGCCATTCGAGATCGCGCGGCAGGGCCTTGGCTTCACGCCCGAGGACCGCCGCATCTTTTCCGAGCTGACGGTGATGGAAAATCTCGACATCGGCCGCCAGCCGCCGCGCCGGTTTCCGGGCGGCCAGCCGGCGCCGGTCTGGACGCCGCAGCGGCTGTTCGAACTGTTCCCGAATCTCGGCGAGATGCCGAACCGGCCGGGCGGCCGCATGAGCGGCGGCGAGCAGCAGATGCTCACCGTGGCGCGCACGCTCATGGGCAATCCGCTGATGGTGCTGCTCGACGAGCCGTCCGAGGGCGTCGCCCCCCTGATCGTCGAGCAGATGGCGAGCACCATCATTGAACTAAAGAAGGAGGGACTGTCGATCCTGCTCTCCGAGCAGAACATCCATTTCGCCCGGCTGGTGTCGGACCGCGTCTACGTGCTGGAAAAAGGCGAAATTCACTGGCAGGGCTCGATGGCGGAGCTGTCCGGCAATCTCGATATCCAACGGGCCTATCTGACTGTTTGATCGCAACGGCCGGGAAAAAGCGCTTCCTCTCCGGGCAATTCCCCGCCATGCTTCGCTAAAATAGAAATTCCGGGTCGGTCACTCATGGCGCGCAGTAAACTCAAGGCCGCCGCGACGGCGAACGAGGCCGCGTCGAGCGGATATGTGCTCGACGCGCAGGTCGGCTTTCTGATGCGCATCGCCACGCAGCGTCACACCTCGATCTTTACCGCCAACATGATCGACGGCCTGACGCAAACCCAGTTCGCCGCGCTCGCCAAACTGTATGAGACAGGGCCGTCCTCGCAGAACCAGCTTGGCCGCCTGATCTATCTCGACGCCGCCACCATCAAGGGCGTGGTCGATCGCCTGTCGGTGCGCGGCTTCGTCACCGCGCTCAGCGATCCGAAGGACCGCCGCCGCCGCGCGGTGACGCTTACCGACGAAGGCCGCCGCGTCACCGAGGCGGCGCAGAAGGTCGCGACCAGGATCACCGCGCAAACCCTGGCGCCGCTGTCGCCGACCGAACAGCGCATGATCGCGGCGCTGCTGAAGAAGCTGAGCTAAAACCCGTACAGTTTCGCCGGATTGTCGACCAGGATCTTCTGCCGCGTTCGCTCGTCGGGCACCCAGTCGAGCAGCATGTCGAGCGTCCAGGCGTCCTTCGGCGTTTTCGCGCCGGCCATCGGATAGGGCCAGTTCGAAGCCCACAGCCCACGATCCGGCGCGGTCTTCACCAGCAGCTTCGCCAGTCTGCCGACATCGTCGTAATAAGGCGGCCCGAGCTTCGAGGTCTCGTAAGGCGCGGCGAGCTTGTACCAGACCTTGCCGGTCTCCAGGAGGCGCAGCAGCGCCTTGAAGCCGGGATGATCCGGCTCGACCGGCTCAAGAAACTTGCCCTGATGGTCGATGGTCACCGTGGTCGGCAGCGCCTTGAGCCGGGCTTCGTGATCGGCGAGTTCGCGGCCGTCACACTGGAAGTTAATGGTCCAGCCGAACGGCGCGACGCGCGCCGCCATGGTTTCGAGCGACGACAAAGGCAGCGGCGCACCGGCCAGCATGAAGAAGCGGATGCCGCGCACGCCCAGCTTGGTGAGGCGATCGAGTTCCTCGTCGGTCACCGTCTCGTCGACGACGACGATGCCGCGGGCACGCGATGGTCCCATCGTCGCCATGTCGCGCAGCAGCAGCCGGTTGTCCTTGCCATAGGCGGAGGCCTGCACCAGCACGGTGCGCTCGATGCCCATCCTGACGCACATTTTCAGGTAGTCGCCGACCGCGGCATCCGGCGGCGTCACCACCGCCGTCGGCGCTGTGGGAAACGTATGGTCGTACGTATGGATATGGCAGTCGCAGGTACCCGCCGGCGCCTTCAACTGCGGCACGCTGTCGTCGCTCATCGCCGCTCCTCCCGATGCTTCCTGCCGGAAGCTTCTATTTTTTCTTGCAGATGGCGCGGAGGCGTTGCGGGGTCACCGGCAAGGTGACGATCGCGCCCGGCATTTGCAGGGCGTCATCTATAGCAGAGGCAATGACCGCGCCAACAGGGTTGGTGCCGCCTTCGCCCGCGCCCTTGAGGCCGAGCGAATTGAGCGGGCTCGGCGCATCCTCGGTAATGAGGATCGAAGACTCCGGCACCTCATGCGCTGTCGGCATCAGATAGTCGGCGAAGGTGACCGATAAAGGCTCGCCGCTCTCGTCGTAGACAAATTCCTCGAACAGCGCGCCGCCGATGCCCTGCGCCAGGCCGCCGGCGATCTGTCCTTCGACCAGCATGGGGTTGACGGCCTTGCCGACATCATAGGCCATCACATACTTCTCGATCGCGACGCCGCCGGTCTCGGCATCGACGCGCACCGCGGCGACATGGACGCCATAGGGATAGACCATGTGGGTGGATTCGAAGGTGTCTTCGGCGATCAGTTCGCCGGGCCTGGCGGCGGCGAGATCGGTGAGCTTCATCGATGGGCCTGGCGTGCCGCCGGTGCGCACGATTTCGCCGTCGACGATGTCCAGTTGCGCCGGCTCGGCCTGCATCAGTTCGGCGGCGAGTTTCAGGATACGCCCGCGCAGCTTCGTTGACGCGCGTTTGGTCGCCTCGCCGGTCATCACCGTCACGCGCGAGGCAAAAGCGCCGAGGCCGCGGCCGATGCGGTCGGTCTGGCCGTGAATGACGCTGACGGTCGTGTAATCGACCCCGAGAGTTTCGGCGCAGATCTGCGCCATCGCCGTCTCGATGCCCTGGCCGACCGAGGCTGCGCCGGTGACGAGTTCGATACTGCCGCCGCTCTGCACTTCGACGCGGACGTCGTCGAACGGGCCGAGACCGCTCTTCTCGACGAACATGGCGACGCCGGCGCCGACTTTTTCGCCATTGGCGCGGCGCCTGGCGATGTCCTGCTGCAACTGCGGCCAGCCGGCGCGGTCCAGCGCCTTGTCGAGCAGCAGGCCGTAATCGCCGGAGTCGTAGACGATATGCGTGCCCAACGTCTCGAGGCCAAGCGCATAGGGCATCGCGCTTTTGGGCAGCAGGTTGCGCTTGCGGATTTCGGCCTTGTCGACGCCGACCTTGGCGGCGATGGCGTCGAGCAGACGCTCGCGCACGAAGGTCGATTCATAGCGTCCGGGCGCGCGATAGGTGCCGCACGGCGTCTTGTTGGTGAGGCGAATATGGGCAGTGGCGCGATAGGCCGGCACGCGATAGGGCCCCGGCAGCATCGCCGCAGCAAGATCCGGCACGGTCGCGGCGTGCGTGCGCATGTAGGCGCCGTTGTCGTGGAAGAACTCGTCGTCGATGGCGAGGATGTGGCCTTCGGCATCGATGGCGGCGCGGATACGGTGAGTCTGCTGGCGCGAGTGATTGGCGCTGATGAGATGCTCGCGCCGGTCTTCGATCCACTTGATCGGTTTCTTGAAGTGCAGCGCCGCGGCGCAGACGATGACGTCCTCGGGATAGATCTCGCCGCGGATGCCGAAGCCGCCGCCGACATGGCCTTCGAAGAGCTGGAAGTTGTCGCGCGTGCGGCCGAGCATGCGGCCCATCGTGTCGCGGTTCCAGTGCGGCACCTTGGCGGCGCCATGCATTTCCAGCCGGTCCAGCGCCTCGTTGAAATAGCCGACGGCGCCGCGGGTCTCGAGCGGCACGCCGGAATGGCGGCCGACCGACAGGTCGAGGGCTACAACCGAGTGGGCGGCCCTGAAGGCGGCATCGACGTCGCCGTAGCCCTTGCGCAGGACGTCGGGCTCGGTGCTTTGCGCGGCGTCGAACGGCCCGGGCGCGTCGGTGGCGTTCATCACCGGCGGCAACGGTTCGATGTCGAGCTCGATGGCGTCGGCCGCGTCCTCGGCGACATAGGCGTCGTCGGCGAACACCACGGCGACCGGCTCGCCGACATAGCGCACAAAGTCGCTGGCCATGACACGCTGCTGATAGGGCTCCAGTGCCTTGAGGCCGGTGAGCCGAAAGGGAATCGGCGGAATATGGGCGATATCGGCGAAGGTCCAGACCGCGTGAACGCCATCCATGGCGAGCGCGGCCGATGCGTCGATGCCGTTGAGCCGGCCGTGCGCGATCGGCGAGCGCACCACGCGCATCGCCCACTGGCCGGGAAAGTTCACATCGGCGGCGAAGCGGCCTTGCCCGGTCAGCAGCGGGCGGTCTTCAAGCCGCGGCACCGAGCGGCCGATGAATTTCTGCTTCTGTTTGTTCATTCCGAAGCCAGCCACAAACTCCGCTCATTCCCGCGTAGGCGGGAATCCAGACCGAATTCTTGTCAGCACCCCAACTGGACCCCCGCCTTCGCGGGGGTGAGCGGAGAGTCAGGCTTTCCGCATCTCCCGCGCCGCGGCGCGCACGGACTTGATGATGTTCTGATAGCCGGTGCAGCGGCACAGGTTGGACGACAGGACGTCGATCAGGGCCTCGTCGCTGATATCGGGTTCGCGCTCCAGCACACCGACGGCGAGCATGAGGAAGCCCGGCGTACAGAAGCCGCACTGCAGGCCGTGATTGTCCATGAAGGCCTGCTGCATCGGATGCAATTTGTCACCATCGGCCAGGCCCTCGACGGTGCGGATTGTCTTGCCCTCGGCCTGCACCGCGAACATCAGGCAGGACCGCACCGGCGCGTCATCGACGATGACGGTGCAGGCGCCGCAGACGCCGTGCTCGCAGCCGATATGCGTGCCGGTCTGCCCGCAATCCTCGCGAATGGCATCGGCAAGCGTGCGGCGCGGCTCAACGGAAATCTTGTGATCCTTGCCGTTGATGGTCAGGGTGATGGCGGTTTTATCGGTCATCTCAATCTCCGTTCATCCCCGCGAAAGCGGGGATCCAGAGGCAACATTCTCAGGGGCATCATGTTGTGGCTCCTGGGTCCCCGCCTGCGCGGGGACGAGCGGAGTTTGTTGCATTGCGCAGCAGCGCGCGGATGCGCTGCGGCGTGGCCGGAATGGTGTCGATCTCGACATTGAACGGCGTCAGCGCATCGTTGATGGCATTCACGATGGCGGCCGGCGGTCCGATCGTGCCGCCTTCGCCGAGGCCCTTGGCCCTGGTGATCGACTGCGTGGACGGCGTTTCCATGTGATGCAGTTCGATCGGCGGAATTTCATGCGCGGTCGGCGGCATGAAGTCGGCGAGGTTGGCGGTCAGGATCGCGCCGCTCTCGTCGTAGATGATCTCCTCAAGCAGCGCGTTGCCGATACCCTGCGCGACACCGCCATGGACCTGGCCGTCGGCGATCATCGGATTGATGATGCGGCCGGCATCCTCGGCGACGAGATAGCGCTCCACCTTGACGTGGCCTGTCTCGACATCGAGCCGCACGATGGCGACGTGGCAGGCGTTGGAAAAGGTGCCGGGGGGATCGTAGGTGCCGCTCTCGGTGAGGCCGGGCTCGATCTCACCCTTGAAGCGGTGCGTCTGCGTATAGGCTTCCCGCGCCATCGCCGCGACGGTCACTTCGCGATCCGTGCCGGCGACCTTGGCCTTGCCATCTTCCAGCACAATGTCGGTCTCGGCCGCTTCCAGCATGTGGCCTGCAATCTTGAGAAGCTTGGCACGGACTTTCCGCGCCGCGATCAAGGTCGCGCCGCCTGAAATCACCAGCGACCGGCTCGCAAAGGTGCCCCAGCCATAAGGCGCCGTATCGGTGTCGCCGTGGACGACCTTGATCGTCTGCGGCGGCACGCCGATCTCTTCGGCGATGATTTGCGCCAAGGTCGTGCGCAGGCCCTGGCCATGCGGCGACGAGCCGATGCGCGCCTCGACGAAGCCGGAGGGATCGACGGAGATGTGCACCGTCTCCCAGCCGGGCGTGATCGCCATGCCGCGCGCGGCAAAGGCGGGCGAACCATAGCCCGTGCGTTCGGAAAAGGTGGCAAAGCCGATGCCGAGATATTCGCCCTTGTCGCGCGCCAGTTGCTGGCGGGCGCGGAAGGCCGGCACGTTGATGGCCTCGACCGCCGTCTCCATGGTCTCGCGATAGCTGGCCTCGTCGTATTCGAGGCCGATTGCCGACTTGTAGGGAAATTGCGTGATCAGGTTCTTGCGGCGAATGTCGAGCGGATCGATGGCGAAAGCTTTGGCCGCCTTGTCCATCAGCCGCTCCAGCGTGAAGGTGATGGAGGGACGCGACACGCCGCGATAAGCGCCCATCGTGCAGGTGTTGGTGACGACCGCGCGGGCAAGGCATTCGTATTGCTGCACGTCGTAGGGGCCCGGCATTTCGGCCATGGCCATCAACGGCTCCATGCCGCAGGAGGTCGGGAAACAGGAATAGGCGCCGGTATTGGCGAGTACGTTGGCCCGCAGCGCGAGCAACTTCGCGTTCGCGTCGAAGGCGCCCTCCAGCGTGATGTACTGATCTCGCGAATGAAACGACGCGATCAGGTTTTCACGCCGGTCCTCGGTCCAGGCGACGGACGATTGGAGGTGCCGCGCCAGCCAGGCGATGAGCACGTATTCGGGGCACAGCGACATCTTCTGGCCGAAGCCGCCGCCGACATCGGGCGCAATCACGCGCAGATCTGATTCCGGGATGCCGAGGCAGTCGGCAATCGCCGTGCGCACCAGATGCGGCATCTGCGTGGTGCAGTGGAGCGTGATGCGGCCCGTCGCGGAATCGTAAGCGGCGTGGGCGGCCCGCGCTTCCATCGGCGTCGCGTTCTGCCGGTTGGAGCGCGCCTCGCAGCGTATGATCTTTGCCGCACCGGTCCACACATCATCGAAACCCGGTGTCTTGAATTCGCCTTTTACTATGACATTGCCGGGTACGCCGGCATGAAGTTGCGGCGCGCCGTCGGCGATCGCGGCGCGACCGTCTACGAGGGCGGGCGCGTCCTCGATGTCGATTTCGACGAGGTCGGCGAAGTCCTCGGCGTCCTCTTCTGTCGCGGCAACAACGGCGGCTACGGCTTCGCCGACAAACCGCACTTCGCCCTCGGCCAGGATCGGCTGGCCGACCGGCTTGTAATTGAACTTGTGCAGCATCGGCGTGATCTTCTTCACGCCGGCGATGTCGGCGGCGGTGATCACCACGGCGCCGTCGGGCGCGGTGATGCCCCTGATCTTGCCGGCGGCGTTCGGGCTGCGCACGAAACGCACCCAATGCGCGGCCGGCAGGTCGGCGGTGAAGCGCCCGCGGCCTTGCACCAGGGCCGGGTCTTCCAGCCGGCGGATCGAGCGGCCGACCCACTTCAGGCCGTCGCCACCGGAGCCTTTGGTGTGGGCACTCATATGAGCGAATGCTCCAGCGCGCGGCGCACGACCACCTTGACCAGATCGCGGCGATACTCGGCGTCGGTCTGGTGATCCTCGAGCGGCTCGATGGCGGCGCTGGCCGCTTCGCCGGCGGCGCGGAAGGCGGCGTCGCCCGGCGCCTTGCCGTTGAGCTCGGCTTCGGCTTCCGGAATGCGCCGCGGCGACGCTTCGGCGCCGCCGAGGCCGACGCGTACATCGGTCATCTTGCCGCCGTCGAGCCGATAGGTCGCGAGCGCGGCTGACATGGCGAAGTCGCCGGCGCGGCGGCTGAACTCATAGAAGCCGAATTTGCCGTCAGGCGGCAGCAGCGGCAGCCGGACCTCCGCGAGCAGTTCGCCTTCCTTGAGATGCGTCGACATGATGCCGTCAAAGAAGCCGTCGGCCCTGATCTCGCGCGTACCCTTGACACTTTTTGCCACCATGACGGCGTCGAGCGTCGCTGCGGTCAGGCACCATTCCGACGACGGGTCGGCATGGGCGAGGCTGCCGCAAAACGTGCCGCGCATGCGGATCGGATAATGCGCGATGTGCCTGGCCACATATGTAAGAAGCCGGCCCAGCGGGTTGGCTGTGACCGGCTCGTGGAAGGCCGCGTGGCGCACGCGGGCGCCGATGGTGAGGAATTTGCCGTCGTCGGCCAGCTTGTCGAGGCCCGCGACCTCATTGATATCCACGAGATGCGCCGGCTTGGCGAGCCGGAACGCCATGATCGGCACAAGGCTCTGGCCGCCGGCGAGAATGCGGCCGTCCTCGCCGGCCACTTCGGCAAGGGTCGCGAGCGCCTCGTCGAGGGTGCGGGGCACATGGCGGATAAAGGGCGCGGGCTTCATGCGGGCCTTCCTTCACGCACTGCGGTCCGGAAATTCTAGCCGTTTCCCGCCGACCGTACGCTCCGAGATTGTATGTATGCTAACGACCGGCCCGGCGGAGTCAACGGTGCGCCGCCCGTCGCCGGATACAACTTCCCGGCGGGTTTATTTCCGGCCGCGGAAATTCGGCTTCCGCTTCTCCATGAAGGCGCGGACGCCTTCGGCGTAGTCCGGCGACAGCACGGCGTCGCGCTGCAGGTCGCGTTCAAGGTCGAGTTGTTCTTCGAAAGTGTTGGTGGCGGAGGCATCGAGCGCGCGTTTGATGAGCGCCAGTCCCTGCGTCGGGGCGGTGGCAAATTGTTCGCACAGCGCGGTAGCTTCCGGCATCAGTTGCTCGTCGTCGACACAGCGCCAGATCATGCCCATTTCGGCGGCACGCTCGGCCGGCACCGGCTGTGCCGTCAACATCAGCGCGCGGGCGCGCGCCTCGCCGACCAGGCGCGGCAGGATGTAGGTGCCGCCGGAATCCGGGATGAGCCCGATGCGGGCGAAGGATTGCGTGAAGGTGGCGGAGCGCGCGGCGATGACGATGTCGCAGGCCAGCGCGATATTGGCGCCGGCGCCCGCCGCGACGCCATTGACCGCGCCGACCACCGGAAAGGGCAGGGCGCGCAATCTCCGCACCAGCGGATTGTAGTATTTTTCCAGTGACTCGCGCGGCACCGGCTTTTCGCCCGGCTTGAGCAGGCGGTCGGCAAGGTCCTGACCTGAGCAGAATGCGCGGCCCGCGCCGGTCAGCAACAGCGCGCGGCAATCCTCGTCCGCCTCCGCTTCGTCGATGGCGTCCCGCAGCACTTCGTGCATCGCGTCGTTGAAGGCGTTGAGCCGGTCGGGACGATTGAGCGTGATGACGCGGAAACCGATCTGGCGCCGAACGAGAATGGATGATTCCGACATGGCTACTTCTTGAGGAAAGAATCGAGAGTGGCGGTCTGGCGATTGTCGCCCGCGACATCGGCGGCGATCGTTTCATAAAACCGGGCGGCGGAGGAGAACATTGCGCTTTCGGGGCGTTCGGTGCCGACGAAGGCGGCGATTTCCTCGAGTTCGGCGACCCAACGATAGGCCTTGCCATACATCGGCGGCACCATGCGCTCGAAAAAGCGCAGCAATTCCGGCTGGCTGTCCGCGAGCTCCGCCCGCAAGGCGTCGGCGGAGCCACCGCGCACCGCCGCGAGCGCCATGACCGCACCGAGCGCCGTGATACCTTTGGTGATGCCGGCATAGGACATCTTCAGCGCCGACGCGGCGGTCAGCGGGCCGTCGAGGACCCGCACGATCAAGCCGAATTCGCCCAGCGCGGCGAACGCGCCAGCCCGTTCGCCGGAGGCATAGAACCTCGTCGCGGTCGAGCCGGGCTTCGGCGGCGGGCCGATAATGCCGGCATCGACAAAGCCGCAGCCGGTCGCCGCGACGATGTCGGCCACCGCCTGCGCCGTTGGCGGCGAGACCGCATTGCAATCGACATAAACCGTCCGTCGGCTGCTGGCCTTGAGGACGGGGGCGAGGCGCCGCGCCAGAGCGACCGCGTCCGCAGGCGGCACGATCGACAGCAGGAAATCCGCCTCCGCCAGCTCGGCGTCGCTGACGTCCCGCATGCCCGCTGCGGCGGCGCGCTGCCTGCTTTCCGGGCTGCGTCCGTTGAGGGAGGTGAGCACGGTTGCCCCCTTGGCTGTGAGGCAACTGGCGACTCCGGCGCCCATGGCGCCGGGCGCGACAATGGCAATCGTTGGGGGCATGGTTCGGCCAATTCAGAATTATAGTTCGACCCGGTCATCATATCGCATTGCCGCGTCCGCTTCACCGTAGACGTTTGCGCGGCTTTACCGGTAGATTATCCAGCGAATGCATAAGGGGCCGGAATGGCCCGAAGGGGAGGAATTAAAATGCGTAGAACGCTACTTGCGGCCGGTGCCGCGATCATTCTGGCGGCCGGGCCGGCCGCCGCGCAGAACAAGACGATCAAGATCGGCTTCGTCTCGACCTTCAGCGGTCCGACGGCGGTGATCGGCAACGACATGCGCAACTCCTTCGAACTGGCGCTCGATCACATGGGCCGCAAGATGGGCGGCATTCCGGTCGAGGTGATCTACGAAGACGACCAGCAGAAGCCGGACGTCGGCAAGCAGAAGACCGAGAAGCTGATCGAAAGCGACAAGGTCGATTTCGTCGCCGGTTACATCTGGTCGAACGTGCTGCTGGCCTCGCTCAAGCCGGTGATCGATTCCAAGACCTTCCTCATCAGCGCCAATGCCGGCCCTTCGCAGATCGCCGGTGAATTGTGCTCGCCGTTCTTCTTCTCGACGTCGTGGCAGAACGACCAGACGCCGCAGGCCGTCGGTCTCTACATGAACCAGAAGAACGTGAAGAGCGTCTTCCTGATCGGCCCGAACTACGCCGCCGGCAAGGACATGCTCGCGGGCGTCGCCTCGACCTTCAAGGGCAAGGTGGTCGGCCAGGAACTGACGACGTGGCCGACACAGCTCGACTTCTCGGCCGAGCTTGCCAAGGCCAAGGCTTCGGGCGCCGACGCGATCTTCGTGTTCTATCCGGGCGCCGCCGGCGTGCAGTTCCTGAACCAGTACGCCGCGTCGGGCCTCAAGGCCACGATGCCGCTCTACACCGCCTTCACCGTCGACGAATTGTCGCTGCCGCTGCAGAAGGACAACGCGATCGGCGTGCCGGGCGCGCAGCAGTGGGTGCACGACCTGCCCAACGAGCAGAACAAGAAGTTCGTCGAGGACTATCGCAAGAAGTATCCGGGTCTGCGTCCGACCTATTACGGCGCGCAATCCTATGACGCGGCGCAGCTCATCAATTCGGCCGTGGTCGCGACCAAGGGCAATCTGTCGGACAAGACGGCCGTACAGAAGGCGATGGAAAAGGCCGATTTCAAGTCGCTGCGCGGCGGCTTCAAGTTCGGCAACAACCATTTCCCGATCCAGAACTTCTACCTGCAGGACGTGGTGAAGGATGCCAGCGGCGAATTGTCACTCAAGACCGTGGCGACCATCGTCAAGGACGATCAGGACCGCTTCGCCGCCAAGTGCCCGATGAAGTAAAAGTCGGGCGACCATAAAAAGACGGCGGAAGCGACAGCGTTTCCGCCGTCTTGCTTTATACTGTCTCCGTCATTCCGCGGCGCGAGCAAGGCGAGCGAACCCGGAATTCATATCCCTGGCTGCGGCGTATGGATTCCGGGTTCGCGCTTTCAGCGCGCCACGGAATGACGGAAAACTGCACGAAGCTTGCATAGACGAGACGCATGACCCTTTTCATCGAGCAATGCCTCAACGGCCTGCAATTCGGCCTGCTGCTGTTCATGCTGGCGGCCGGATTGACGCTGGTGTTCGGCATCATGGATCTGGTCAATCTGGCGCACGGCTCGCTCTATATGATGGGCGCCTATTTTGCCGCCACCTTCACGGCGCTGACCGGCAGCTTCATCGCCGGCGCCGTGGTGGGGCTGGCGGCGACGCTTGTCGTCGGCATGGCGGTCGAGGTGATCGCCATGCGACGGCTCTATGGCCGGGATCATCTCGATCATGTGCTCGGCACTTTCGGCCTGATCCTGTTCTTCAACGAGCTGGTACGTATCATCTGGGGGCCGGCCGGGCTGTCATTGCCGCTGCCGGGCTGGCTGCAGCAGCCGCTTTCGATCTTTGGCTTCCAGTATTCGGCCTACAGGTTTTCGATCATCGTCGTGTCGCTTGCCGTCGCGGCGGGTCTCTATCTGCTGGTGATGCGCACCCGCACCGGCATGCTGATCCGCGCCGGCGCTTCCAATCGCGAAATGGTCGGCGCGCTCGGCGTCAACATCAAGCTGCTCTACACACTGGTGTTCGGCCTTGGCGCCGCGCTGGCGGGCCTTGCCGGCCTGATGAATGCGCCAATCCTTACCGTGCAGATCGGCATGGGCGAGAACATCCTCATCCTTGCCTTCGTCATCACCGTGATCGGCGGCATCGGCTCGATCCGCGGCGCGCTGGTGGCGGCCCTGTTCGTCGGCTTCATCGATACGCTCGGCCGGTCCTACTTCCCGGACATCCTGCGTGAGATGCTGTCGCCCACGGCCGCTTCGACGCTGGCGCCGGCTTTGTCGTCGATGCTGATCTATCTCCTGATGGCCATCGTCCTGATCGTGAAGCCCGAAGGCCTGTTCTCGGCGGGGCAGCGCTGATGCCGTTCAGGTTGCCGCCACTCACGCTTCGCAATGTCGTCGTCGCGCTGGTGCTCATCGCTTTGGCTCTGCTGCCGGTCTATTCGCAGCTGGCGGGCGACCGGTTTGCGCTGACCTTGTTCACGCGCATCGTCATTCTCGCGCTGTCGGCGCTGAGCCTGAACCTGATTCTCGGCTTTGGCGGCATGATGAGCTTCGGCCACGCCGTCTATCTCGGCATCGGCGGCTATGCCGTCGGCATGCTGGCGAAAGAGGGCATCTATAGCGGCTTCATCCAGTGGCCGGTGGCGATCCTCGCCTCGGCGCTGTTTGCGCTGGTGACCGGCGCGCTGTCGCTGCGCACCCGCGGCGTCTACTTCATCATGATCACGCTCGCTTTCGCGCAGATGGCCTATTACATCGTCTCGGGCATCGCCCGTTACGGCGGCGACGACGGTCTGACCATCTACAAACGCAGCCAATTCTTCGAAGCGCTGAACCTGTCGAGCAAGACGCAGTTTTATTACGTCTGTCTGGTCATCCTGTATCTGGCGATCTACTTCCTCTACCGGCTGGTCAATTCGCGCTTCGGCATGGTGCTGCAAGGCACGCGCTCGAACGACGCGCGCATGCGCGCCATCGGCTTCTCGACCTATCGATACAAGCTCACCGCCTTCGTCATCGCCGGCGTCCTGTGCGGAATTTCCGGCATTCTCCTTGCCAATCAGGGGGATTTCGTCTCGCCGTCGATGATGTACTGGACGCGGTCCGGCGACCTCATCATCATGGTCGTCCTCGGTGGTATGGGCACGGTGGCGGGCCCCGTGATGGGCGCCATCGCTTTCCTCGTCCTGGAGGAGATCCTGCCGATCCTCATCAAGCTCGGCGGCGTGCCCTTTGTCGGCGCCAGCGCGGCGGCTCGCGCCTCGGAATACTGGATGATCGTGATGGGCCCGCTGCTGCTGCTGGTGGTACTGTTCGCACGCGGCGGCATTGACGGCCTGCTCAATCTCATCGGCGACAAATTCAAGCAGCGGGGGCGGTCATGAGCGCGCCGCTTCTTCAGGTCGAGAACCTCGCCAAGCGCTTTGGCGGCATCGTCGCCACCGACAATGTGTCGCTCGCCATTCCGCAGGGCGAACTGCATGCGCTGATCGGCCCGAACGGTGCCGGCAAAACGACGCTGATCGCGCAGTTGTCGGGTTCGATCTTCGCCGATGCCGGCCGCATTACCTTCGACGGACAGGAGATCACCCGCCTGTCCATGCCGAAGCGCAGCCATTTCGGGCTGGCGCGCTCGTTTCAGATCACGTCGCTGTTTCTCGACATGAGCGTGATCGACAATGTGGCGCTCGCGGTGCAGGCCCATGCCGGGCACTCCTTCTCGTTCTGGAGCGACGCCCGCTCGGAAGTGGCGCTGCGCCAGCCGGCGCGCGAGGCGCTCGCGCGCGTCGGGCTCGCCGCCAGCGCCGACAAGATCACCGCCGAATTGAGCCATGGCGAACATCGCCTGCTCGAGCTGGCCATGGCGCTTGCGGTCAAGCCGCGCATGCTGCTGCTCGACGAGCCGATGGCCGGCCTCGGCCCCGAGGAGTCGGCGCGCATGGTGGAGATGCTGCGCGACATCAAGCGCGGCTACACCATCCTGCTGGTCGAGCACGACATGGAGGCAGTGTTCGCGCTCGCCGATCGCATCACCGTGCTGGTCTATGGCCGTGTCATCGCGACCGGCATGCCGAACGATATCCGCGCCAATGCGCAGGTGCGCGAGGCCTATCTCGGCGACGCGGAGGTGGCCCATGGCTGACCAGAATTCGGTTGAGCCACTTCTCAGCCTCGACGGCGTCGAAACCTGCTACGGCCAGAGCCAGGTGCTGTTCGGCGTGTCCTTCGCCATTCAGCCCGGCGAGATGGTGACGCTCATGGGCCGCAACGGCATGGGCAAGACCACCAGCGTGCGTTCGATCATGGGCCTGACCGCGGCGCGCGCCGGCGCGATCAGGTTCATGGGCGAGGAAATCCGCGGCCTGCCGGCGTACCGTATCGCCCAGCGCGGCATCGGCCTGGTGCCGGAGGGCCGCCAGATCTTCCCCAATCTCACCGTGCGCGAGAACCTCGTCGCCACGGCGGTGACGCGCGACGGCGGCGAATGGACTCTGGAGCGCGTCTACGACCTGTTTCCGCGGCTGGCGGAGCGCGCCGCCAGCATGGGCAATCAGTTGTCCGGCGGCGAGCAGCAGATGTTGGCCGTCGGCCGCGCGCTGATGACCAATCCGCGCCTGCTCATTCTCGACGAGGCGACCGAAGGCCTCGCGCCGCTCATTCGTCAGGAAATCTGGAACTGCCTGGCGCGGCTCAAGCAGTCCGGTCTGTCGGTGATGGTGATCGACAAGAATGTCGGCGCGCTGATCAAGGTCGCCGACCGGCATTTCATGATCGAGCGCGGCAAGATCGTGTGGTCGGGACTGTCGGCCGAGCTTGCCGGCAACACCGACGTGCAGCACCGGTATTTGGGGGTTTAGTATTTCACTCCGCCGGCTGGATGCTCGGCGCGCCATCCGGTCCGCGGCGGCGCTTGATGAAGGTCGGCACGCCGCCGCCGAAGCGATGGTGCAGCCGGTCGAGCCACAGATAGATCACCGGCGTCGTGTACAACGTCAGAATCTGCGACACCAGCAGGCCGCCGATGATGGTGATGCCGAGCGGGCGGCGCAGTTCCGAGCCCGGGCCGACGGCGAGGATGAGCGGCAGCGCGCCGAGCATGGCCGCCAGCGTCGTCATCAGGATTGGCCGGAAGCGCGCGAGACAGGCCTCGTGAATGGCGACGAGCGGCGGCAGACCGCGCACGCGCTCCGCCTCGAGCGCGAAATCCACCATCATGATGCCGTTCTTCTTGACGATGCCGATAAGAAGGATGATGCCGATGAAGGCGATCACCGTCAGTTCCGTGCCGAACAGATGCAGAGCGAGCAGGGCGCCGAGGCCGGCCGATGGCAGCGTCGAGATGATGGTGAGCGGGTGGATCAGGCTCTCGTACAGAATGCCGAGTACGATATAGACGGCGATCAGCGCCGCGACGATGAGCAGGATCTGCGCATTGGCGCTTTGCTGAAACGCCTTCACGTCGCCGGCGAATTCGGTGCGGATCTGGTCCGGCATGTGCAGTTCGGCGACGGCCTGATCGATCGCGGCGGTGGCCTGTTCGATCGCCACGCCCTCGCGGACATTGTAGGTGATCGTCGTCGAGGGGAACTGACCCTGATGGTTCACCACCAGCGGGGTGATGCCGCGCTCGACGCGCGCCACAGCCGATAGCGGGATCTGGGCATTGCCGTTGCCCGGAACGTAGACATTCGACAGGTCGTTGGGGTCGCGCCGGAATTTCGGCTCGACCTCGAGAATGACGCGATACTGGTTGCGCTGCGTGTAGATGGTCGAGATCTGTCGCTGCGAGAACGAGTTGTTCAGCGCGTTGTCGATATCCTGCATGCTGACGCCGAGCCGCGAGGCCGCCTCGCGGTCGATCTTGATGTCCGCCTGCAGGCCGCCCTGCTGGCGGTCGGTGTTGACGTCGGTCAACTCGGGAATTTTTTCGATGCGTTCGACAACGCGGGGCACCCAGGTCTGCAGCGCGTCGATATCGGCGCTCCACAGCGTGAACTGATAGGACGAATCGCTCTGGCGGGCGCCGAAGCGCAGATCCTGCGTCGGCACCAGGAAGGAGCGGACGCCGGGGATGCGATTGAGCTTGGCGCGCAGCCTCGTGAGCACGGCCTGCGTCGGGTCGCGCTCGGCGAGCGGTTTGAGGCTGACAAAGAGCTGGCCGCGATTGACCGAAGCGTTGAAGCCGCCCGAGCCGACCGATGAGCCGAGGCCGGCGACGGCGGGATCGGCGATCACGACGTCCATCACCTGAAGTTGCAGCTTCTCCATTGCCTCATAGGAAATGTCGGGCGAAGCCTGCGTGCCGCCGAAGATGAGGTTGGTGTCGTCCTGCGGGAAGAAGCCTTTGGGCACCTTGATGTACAGACCGACCGTCAATGCGATTGTCGCGGCAAAAACGATCAGCGTCAGCCCGCGGTGGTCGAGCACGAAGGTCAGCGTGCGGTCGTAGAAGCCGATCATCCGCGACAGCACGCCCTCGACGATCCGGTCGAGCCGGGTTTCGTTCGGGCTTGGCGGCTTGCGCACGAAATAGGCGCAGACCATGGGCGTCACGGACAGCGATATGACGGTCGAGACGGCAATGGCGAAGGTGAGGGTGAGCGAGAATTCACGGAACAGGCGGCCGATGGCGCCGCCCATCAGCAGCAGCGGAATGAAGGCGGCGACCAGCGACACCGAGATCGACACCACGGTGAAGCCGATCTGCCGGGCGCCGAGCAAGGCGGCGCGCAGCGGCCGATAGCCTTTCTCCATGAAGCGAAACATGTTCTCGATCATGACGATGGCGTCGTCGACGACGAAGCCGATCGAGACCGCGAGCGCCATCAGCGACAGGTTGTTGATCGAAAAACCGGCCGCCCACATCGCCGCGCAGGTGCCGGCAAGCGATAGCGGCACCGTGATGCCGGCTGCCAGCGTCGCGGCGGTGCGGCGCAGAAACAGGAATACCACCAGCATCACCAGCACGGCGGAGGCGGCGAGCGTGAGCTGCATGTCCTCGACGCTGGCGCGGATCGTGCCGGTGCGGTCGGTCAGGACGTTGATCTCCAGCCCCGCCGGGATCCACTGGCGCAGCTCCGGCAGCAGATCGTAGACGCGATCGACGGTGTCGATGACATTGGCGTCGGCCTGCTTGGTAATCACCAGCAGCACGGAGGGATCGCGGTTGTACCAGCCGGCGGAGCGGGTGTTGCGCACGCTCGGCCGGATCGAGGCGACGTCGGCGAGGCGGATGACGTCGCCATTGACGGTCTTGACGACGATGGGGTCGTAATCCGGCGCGTCGCGCAGTTGGTCGTTGATGCCGATGGTGACGGCGCGCTTGACGCCTTCGAAGACGCCGAGTGCGCCCTGCGCATTGGAATTCGAGATCGAGGTGCGGACCTGCTCCAACGTCGTGCCGGTGGCGGCGAGGCGGTCGGGATCGACGCGGACGCGGATCGCCGGCTGTTCGGAGCCGGCGACGGACACGTCGGCGACGCCCTCCACCTGGCTCAGGCGCTGCACGATGATGCTGTCGGCGGCATCGTAGATGGCGCTGGCGGGCATGGTCTTCGACGTCAGCGCCAGGATCAGCACCGGCGCGGCCGCCGGGTTCATCTTGCGGAAGGTCGGCACCGACGGCAGGTCGCTCGGCAGGTCGGTCATGGCCGCGTTGATGGCGGCCTGCACGTCGCGCGCGGCGCCGTCGGCGTTTCGCGACAGGTCGAACTGCACGGTGATGCGGGTCGAGCCTTGCGAACTGCGCGAGGTCATTTCGGTAACGCCGGCGATCTCGCCCAGCCGCCGCTCCAGCGGCGCGGCGATGGTCGCGGCCATGACGCTGGGATCGGCGCCAGGCCGCGATGCCGTGACGCTCACGGTCGGAAACTCGACGCTGGGCAGGCTCGCGACCGGCAGGAAACCGTAGGCGATGGCGCCGGTCAGGAACAGGCCGATCGCCAGCAGGGTCGTGCCGATCGGCCGCCGGATGAAGGGCCAGGAGAAGTTCATCGCGGCTCCCCCATGGCGCTACTCCGCCGGTTCGACGGCAGGCGCGCGGCGCGGCCGCGGCGGCGATACCCACAGGCGCAGGCGCTCCATGTACAGATAGATCACCGGCGTGGTGTACAAAGTCAGCAACTGGCTCAGGATGAGGCCGCCGACGATGGTGATGCCGAGCGGGTTGCGCAGCTCCGAGCCGGTGCCCGACTCCAGCGCCAGCGGCAGCGCGCCGAACAGGGCCGCGAGCGTCGTCATCATGATCGGGCGGAAGCGCAGCAATGCAGCCTGCACGATCGACTCGCGCGGGCTCATGCCCTGCTCGCGCTCGGCGTCGAGCGCGAAGTCGATCATCAGAATGGCGTTCTTCTTGACGATGCCCATCAGGAGCACGATGCCGATCAGCGCGATCACCGAGAGATCGTAGCCGGTCAGCATCAGCGCCAGCAGCGCGCCGACGCCGGCCGATGGCAGCGTCGACAGGATCGTCAGCGGGTGGATGAAGCTCTCATACAATACGCCGAGCACGATATAGATCGCGATCACCGCGGCGAGGATGAGATAAGGCTCGCCTTCCAGCGACTTGGCGAATTCGGCGGCATCGCCGGAATAGCTGCCGGTCACCGTGTTCGGCACGCCGAGCTCGCGCTCGGCGGCGGTGACCACCTTCACTGCGTCCGACAAGGCATAGCCCGGCGCCAGGTCGAAGCTGATGGTCACCGAGGGGAACTGCTCCTGATGCGCGATGGCGAGCGGCGCCGCGGTGTATTCGAAGCGCGCGAAGGCGGCGAGCGGCACCTGGTTCGAGCCGGTGACGGAATTTGGTGTCGCTGACGTGTTCGTATTGGTCGTGCCGGTGGCGGTGTTGCCGGCGGTGGCGGCGGCGCCGGTCGAGGTCGTGGCGCCGGTGACATAGATCTTCGACAGCGCCGTGGGGTCCTGCTGGTAGCGCGGCTGCGCCTCGAGGACGACACGGTACTGGTTGGCCTGGCCGTAAATGGTCGAGATCTGCCGCTGCCCGAAGGCGCTGTACAGCGTGTCGGTGACGCTCTGCATCGAGACGCCGAGACGGCCGGCCTTCTCGCGGTCGACATTGACCATGATGCGCGGGCCGCCCTCCTGCGCCTCGGAAGCGACCTCGCGCATAACCGGATCGCCGCGCAGCCGCTGCGTCAGTTTGTTCGCCCAGGCCACGACCTCGTCGGCGTCGCTCCCGGTCAGGGTGTACTGATACTGGGCGCGGCTGGGCCGGGTCGAAATCTGGATGTCCTGCGTCGCCTGGAAATAGACGTGCATGCCGGGGATGCCGGCGACCTTTTCCTTCAGCCGGTCCACGATGGGGCCGACCAGATTTTTGCGCTCGCTGCGCGGTTTGAGGGTGATGGCGATGCGGCCGGCATTGGGCGTGGCGTTGAGGGGCGACACGCCGATGACCGAGACGACGCTGGCGACGTCCGGATCGGCGCGCATGATGGCTTCGATCTCGGCCTGGCGGCGCTGCATCTCGGCGAAGGAGACGTCGGTGCCGGCTTCGGTGACGGCGGTGATCTGGCCGGTGTCCTGGATCGGCAGGAAACCCTTGGGCATCAGCACATAGAGCGCCACCGTGATGGCCAGGGTCGCGAAGGTCGCGATCAAGGTGGCGCGCTGGCGCTGCAAAACCCATTCGAGGCTGACGCGGTAGGCCTCGATGGTGCGGTCGGTCCATTCCTCGAAGCGCTGCGACATCCGGCGGCCGAGGCCCGGCTTTCCTTCGGTTTCGTCCTCGCGGCGTAGCAGCTTGGCGCACATCATCGGCGTCAGGGTCAGCGACACGATCGCGGAGGCCACCACGGCGATGGTCAGCGTCAGCGCGAATTCGCGGAACATGCGGCCCACCAGGCCGGTCATGAACAGCAGCGGGATGAACACCGCGATCAGCGACAGCGTCAGCGAGATGATGGTGAAGCCGATCTCCTTGGCGCCTTTGAGCGCCGCCGCCAGCGGGTGGTCGCCCTCCTCGATGTGGCGGACGATGTTCTCGATCATGACGATGGCGTCGTCGACCACGAAGCCGGTGCCGATGGTCAGGGCCATCAGCGACAAATTGTCGAGCGAGAAACCGGCGAAATACATGATGCCGAAGGTGGCGATCAGCGACAAAGGCAGCGCCACGCCGGCGATGATGGTGGCGCGGATGGTGCGCAGGAACACCAGCACCACCAGCACGATGAGGCCGATCGCCAGCACCAGCGTGAACTGCACGTCGTGGATCGAGGCGCGGATGGTGTCGGTGCGGTCGGTGACGACCGTAAGTTTGGCGCCGGCCGGCAAGGTGCGTTGCAGGCGCGGCAGTTCGGAGCGCAGCCGCTGCACCGTCTCGATCACATTGGCGCCGGGCTGGCGCTGGATGTCGATGACGATGGCCGGCTTGCCCTGATAGGTCGCGCCGACCTGGTTGTTCTCCAGCCCGTCGACGACGTCGGCGACATCGGACAGCAGCACCGGCGCGCTGTTCCGGTAGGCCACGGTAATGCTGCGATAGGCGTTGGCGGTCGCGAGCTGGTCGTTGGCGGCAATGGTGTAGGATTGTTGCGCGCCGTCGAGCGCGCCCTTGGCGCCGGACACATTGGCGCCGACGATGGCGGTGCGCAGGTCCTCGAGCGCGATGCCGTAGGCGGCGAGCCGCGACAGATCGGCCTGGATGCGCACCGCCGGCTTGATGCCGCCCTGCACCGAGACGCGGCCGACGCCGGTCACCTCCGACAGCCGCGGCGCCATGATGGTGTTGGCCATGTCCGAAAGTTCGCGCAGCGCGATATTGTCGGACGTGATCGCCAGCGTGATGATCGGCGTGTCGGCCGGGTTCACCTTCGAATAGACCGGCGGATAGGGCAGGTTGCGCGGCAGCGTCGAGCCGGCGGCGTTGATCGCCGACTGCACGTCCTGCGCGGCCGAGTCGATGTCGCGGCTGAGGTCGAACTGCAGCGTGACCTGGCTGATGCCGAAGGAACTCGACGAGGTCATCGTCTGCAGCGCCTGGATCTGGCCGAAGCTGCGTTCGAGCGGCGCGGTGATCAGCGCAGACACGGTGTCCGGATTGGCGCCCGGCAGTTGCGTCGTCACCTGCACGGTCGGGAAATCGACCTGCGGCAGCGCCGACACCGGCAGCCACCAGTAGCCAAGCGCGCCGCCGAGCATCACCGCGATGCCGAGCAGCGAGGTGGCGATGGGCCGATGGATGAAGGGCGAGGAGACGCTCATTCTGTTATGTCAGCCATCTTGCTCATCAGCGCCGCAAATTCGGTGCGCCCCCTCTCCCCATAGGCGAGCGGACGCTCGCCGTCCGGCGAGCTATGGGGGAGAGGGTTGGGGAGAGGGGTAACTTAAGCCGAAAACTTTTGACCCCTCTCCCGACGCACTTCGTGCGTCGACCTCTCCCCCAAGGGGAGAGGTGAAGCGCGTGCGTGGCGAATGGCGGTGACAACTCACTGACCCCGGTTCTGTCTCTGCTGTCCGCTCGCCCCCGGTGCCCCATTCTGTCGTTGTCCGCGCCGTGGCGCGTCGGTCGCCGCTGCCGGCGTCGTGTCGCCGCTGCTGACCGTAACCTTGGCGCCGTCGGTCAGGCGCGCGAAGCCGGTGGTGACGACCTGCTCGGGCGCCGCCACGCCGCTTTTCACCACGGTGCGCTGCTCGTCCTGACGCTGAACCACGATCGGCCGCATGCTCGCCACGCCATCCTTGATGACATAAACGAAAGTGCCGTTCGGCCCGCGCTGCACGGCGCCGGTCGGAATGGTGACGACCTGCTGCAACGTGTTGATGAGCAGCCGGATGTTGGCGAACTGGCCGGGCCAGAGCTGCAGCTTGTCGTTCGGGAATTCGGCGCGGAGCTTCACGGTGCCCGTCGTCGGGTCGACCTGGTTGTCCACCACGGTCAGCTTGCCCCGATCGAGCACGGCGTCGGTGTCGGAGCGCTGCGCGTCGACCTGCAGCGGCCGCTGCGCGAAAGCGGCGTTGACGTCGCCGAGATATTGCTGCGGCAGGTTGAACTGCACCGAGATCGGCTGAAGCTGGGTGATGACGACGATGCCGGAGGTGTCCGACGCGCGCACGATATTGCCTTCGTCGACCTGACGCAGGCCGGTGCGGCCGTCCAGCGGCGCGCGGATCGTCGCGTATCCGAGCGTGGCCTGCGCGCTTTCGATGGCCGCCTGGTCGGATTTTACCTGCGCGGTGTATTGCGCGACCAGCGAGCGCTGCGTATCGGCCTGCTGCTTGTTGATGGCGTTGGTCGCCGCGAGCTGTTCGTAGCGGTTGAGATCGTTCTGGGCGTTGGCCAGCAGCGCCTCGTCCATCGCCTTCTTGGCGACGGCTTGATCGAGCGTGGCCTGGAACGTCGTCGGATCGATCCGCGCCAGCACGTCGCCGCGCTTGACGTCCTGGCCTTCCTTGAAATTGACGCTTAGCAGCTTGCCGTCGACCTGCGAACGCACGGTCACGGTGTTGAGCGCGCGCGTGGTGCCGACGCCGTCGAGATAGACCGGCACGTCGGCGAGCTGCGCATTGGCGGCCAGCACCGGAACCGGGCCGTCGCCGGCGAAGAAGCGGCCGCGCCGCTGCTGCTGTTCGGCTTTCTGGCCGAAAACGTAATAGAGCGCGCCGCCGACCGCGACGAATACGACGAGATAGATCAGCCAGCGATTGCGCTTCTTCCGCGCCGGCGCGGTCGCGGGAGCAACCGTGGTATCGGATTTGGGGAGTTCACCGTGCATCGGGCGCTTCTGCCAATTGCGGTTTCGGCGCCCAGCCGCCGCCGAGCGCCTGATAGAGACTGACGACCGCCTGCAAACGAGCCAGCCGCGCCTGGATCAGCGCATCCTGCGCGGTGAATAGCGACTGCTGCGTCTGCAGCACCGTGATGAGATCGATCGTGCCTTCGCGCAGACGCTGCTCGGAGATATCGAAAGCGCGCTGCGAGGCGCTCACCACGGCGCGCTGCAGTTGCTCGCGCTGCGTCGTGGTGCGGATGGCGCTGAGCGAGGTCTCCACATCGGAGAAGCTGGCGATCACCGCGCGCCGATAATTCTGCAGCAGTTCGTCCTGACGGCCTTTCTGCAGATCGACATTGCCGGCGAGGCGGCCGCCTTCGAAGATCGGCTGCGTGAGGCCGGCGGCGGCGCTGAAAACCACCGATTCCGGCCGCATGAGCAGCTTGAAGACGGAGCTTTGATAGCCGCCGTCTCCGGTCAGCACGATGCTCGGCAGAAGCTGGGCCCGCGCGTTCTCGACATTGGCGTTGGCGGCGGCGAGCAAGGCTTCCGCTTCGCGAATGTCGGGGCGCTGCGCCAGAAGCTCGGACGGCAGGCCGGGCGTCACGCGCGGCACGTTGATCGAATTGAGCGAGCCGCCGCGAATGCTGGCGAGCTGCGGCGGGCGCGCCATCAGCACCGCGAGCGCGTTGCGGAACTGGGCGACGGTCTGCTCCAGCGGCGGAATGGCGGCGCGCTGCGTTGCCACCAGGCTTTCCTGCTGCGACACTTCGAGCTCGGACGCCGTACCGGCATTGAGACGCTGCCGGATCAGCCCAAGGACACGCTCGGCGGCGGCCAGATTGTTGCGCGCCGCGCGAAGCCGGTCCTGCGCCGCCAGTACCTGGAAGTAGGAATTCGCCGCGGTGGCGACGGTGGAGAGTGTCACGACCTCGCTGTCGAACCGGCTGGCGACGGCGGTCTGCTCGAGGGCGCGCAAGGTTGCGCGGTTCTTGCCCCAGAAGTCGATTTCGTAGCTCGCCGACAAGGTTGCGCTCAGCGAGTTGGAAACCCGGAAGCCGGTGCTGTCGACGAAAGGCTGGCCGTTGCCGAGACCGGTCGTCTTCGAGGCCTGGCTGCGTGAAGCGCCGCCATTGAGATTGACCACCGGCAGCAGCGCGGCGCCGACGATGCGTGATTGCGCGTCGGCCTGCACGATGCGGGCAATCGCGGCGGCGATGTCGAGATTGGCCTCGCGCGCCGTCTCGATGATGGTCGTCAGTTCGCCGGAGCGGAAGCCGCGCCACCAGTCGAGCTTCGGCAACGCCGCCTCGGCGATTCTGGGGTTGGCGGAGGAGGCGCCGTAACGCGCCGGAATATCGAGCCCCGGCTCGGGCTTGTCGCTGAGCAGACAGCCGCCGAGGCCGAGCATGAGGCACGTGCCTGCGAGCATTTTGCCGAACGGCCCTCTGGCCGTCTCCAGTCCAAAACGCAGCCCCGTACGATCAGCGCAACGCATACATGAATGCTTTCAAAAAAGTCGCCCGGGCACCGGCGCGCGTGGGGCGCGTCAGCGATTCTTGTCATTCGCGCCGCGCCGCGTGCGCCAGTCGGCCAGCGCGACGCGGCCGGGCTGGGACATCTGCGTGGTCGCGGTCGCAAAGGCGTTCTGCACCGCGCTGTCGAAGGCCTGCCGCGCGGCGCGCGTCTCGCCCATCGCCGCGCGCAGGGCGCCCGGGTCGAACGGTTCCTCGCGGATGATCTCGCGGATCGCCTCCTGCGCGGCGCGATACTGCTTCTGCGTGCTCTCGATGGCGTCGCGGTTGGCGTTCATCTGCGCGATCAGCAGCGCGGCGTCTTCTTTAGGCAGTCTTTCGGCCAGCCGCTCGGTGCGAACGAAGACATCCCGGTCCCAGTTCCGTGCCTGCGGCGCCGGCCGCACCGCGATGGCGATGGCGATGCCGATAAAAAACAGATTGAGCGCCAGCGAGCCGAGCAGCAGCCAGCGTGTTCCCGGCCGCGACGCCGCCGCGACATAGTGTGTCGCCGTCATGGCCGCGCTCCGGACAGCGGTTCGGGATCGAACACGAAGAAGCCGGAATCGGCACTGCTGACCAGTACTGACTGATCGAGCTGGTCCAACGGCCGGTCAAACCCGACAATGCCGACATAGAAGCCGAGAACGGCGCTGCAGGCGAGCGCCGCCATGCGCGGCCAGGCCGGCGCGAAGTCCCAGTTGAGCAAAACGGCCGGCAACCGCCACAGCGGCACCTGCTGCCGCGGCAGTGGCGGCTGGATGCGCTTCATCACGCGGGCGACCGCGGCGTCGTCGACCGGGCGCGGCGCGGCGACGCGCTTGAGCATGTCGTCGAGCGGCTCGCGCTTGCGGGCGCTCCGGGAACGCTCAGGGTTGCGATCGTTCGCCATCACTTAACCTCACTCATCATCGCCGGCATCGTCGCCGAGCGTGCGCCGCAAAGCCTGCTTGCCGCGCACCAACAAAGTCTCGACCGCCGAAACGGTCGTTCCCATCACTTCCGCAACCTCTGCATTGGTCATGCCGTCACCATAGGTGAGCACGATTGCGGTCCGCTGGCGATCCGGCAATTGACCGATGGCCTGGTCAACCTGTCGGTCGCGTTCGCTCCGTTCCGCTTCCTCGCCGGCGTTGGGCGCCGGGTCGGCCAGTTCGCCGGCCGCGTCGAGGTCGACCCAGGGGGCCTTCCTTTTGCGGTCGAGGCAGAGATTGACCACGATCCGCGTAAGCCAGGTGCGGAAAGCGGCCAGCGGCTGCCAGCGCGGCGCGTGGGTCCAGACGCGCAGCATGGCCTCCTGGACAACGTCTTCGGCGTCCGCGGCATTGCCGAGGACGCGCCGGGCGAGCCCGAGCATCGCGGGGACATGGCGGCGCGACAGCAGCCGGTAGGCCGCTTCGTCGCCCTTGGCGACGCGCTCCATAAGAGCAAGGTCGCTGGCTTCGTCGCTATCGTCCATCGGAAGCCGGCAAGTGCCATCGCGCGAACCACATCGGCAGGAGGTTGGGTCTATTCGTTAAACGCATGAATCGACCAGAACCTGTGCTGCGACCAGTCCGTAAATGTAACAAAGCTTTGCCGAAGCGGCGCCTAAGCCTTTGAATTGACGATAATTTGAACAAGGTTACGGCGCTATGGCGGTATTTACCAACTCTTTATGCCCGGCGGGCGACCCGGGCGCGACTACTTCCCCACATCGGCCAGCCCGAACCCCGCGACCTTCTTGTAGCCGTCCGAGAGGGCGCGCAGTTCGTCCTGGGTGATGTAGTCATTCAGGTTCGTGAAGGGGCGATCGCCGACCAGCTCTTCCACCTTGATGTTGATGAAGTCCGGCGGCTGCGCCCGGTTGGTGCGCACGACATTGGCGGCCGGCTCGGCGCGGGCGGCCTCGTAGGCCTTCAGGGCGTTCGGCGTGTTCCCGGTGCTGGCGAGGCAATCGGCGAGCGTCCGGGCGTCGATGGCCGCTTGTGCCCCGCCATTGGAGCCGCGCGGATACATCGGATGCGCGGCGTCGCCGGCCAGCGTGACCCGGCCGAATGTCCAGTTCTGGATGGGGTCCTTGTCGACCATGGGATATTCGAGGATCTGGTCGGCATCCTTGATCATTTGTGCGACGTCGAGCCAGTCGAAGCGCCAGCTCTCATAGATCGGGACGAAGTCGTCGAGATTACCCGGCCGGTTCCAGTCGTTCTGGCCGAGCCTGTCCTCGCGCTTGATCTCGGCCATCCAGTTGATGAGCTGATTGCCGTTGCCGTCGATGTCATCGACGATCGGGTAGATCACCATCTTGCCGGTGTTGATGGAGCCGACACGCATATAGGTGCGGCCGTCCAAGATCGGCTTGCGGCGGGTGACGCCGCGCCAGGTGTTGATGCCGGTGAAGACGACCTTGTCGTCCGGATAGAATTGCTTGCGGATCGCCGAATTGATGCCGTCGCAGGCGACGACGATGTCGGCGCGCACCGGGTCGCGGCCCTTGAAGCGGACCGTCGCGCCCGCGTCGTCCTGATCGACGCCGACGCACTCATGATCGGTGACGACTGTCTCCGGCCCCAGCGCCCGCACGACCGCGCCGTACAGGATCAGGTGCAATTTGCCGCGGTGGATGCCGACTTCGGGGTACCGATAGCCGGCGAACTTGCCGCGATCCTCGCGATAGATGAGCTGGCCGAAGCGGTTGTAGAAATGGCTTTCGCGATTCTCGATGCCCGCCTTCAGCAACTCCTCGCCGATGCCGAGTGCGGTGAATTCGCGCATGGCGTGCGGCAGCAGGGTGATGCCGACGCCGAGCGGCTTGATCTCCGCGACGCGCTCGTAAACGCGGGACTTGATGCCCTGCCTGTTGAGATGCAGCGCGAGCGACAATCCGCAGATCCCGCCGCCGACGATGGCCACATTCATCCCGAGTTCCTTGTTCTCCGGCATATCCTGACGCCCGGACAGGCGCGTTCGGGCGTCCGGTCGGGCGGTGCGCGGAAATGGACGAAATGCGGCCGGGCCTGTCAATCCGCCGCGCCGCATGACAGGATGACAATCAAGTAACGGATTTCTCGCCTGAATCACGTTAGCGAGAACTGGGCAATCCGGTCTTGAATGTGCCTTGATCGCGAGGCAATCAGGGCGCGCGCGGGCGGCCGGAGCGGCCGCCCGTTTGACGAAACTTTCTGGCGACTTTCCGAAGGTGATTGATGAAGCGTCCTCTCGGCTCTTTGCTGCTGTCTCTGCCGGTAGCCCTCATTCTGGCCGTTCCGGCGGCTCAGGCCCAAAACGCGTCCAACGCCCAGAACGGCCGGTTTCCGGGGCTGCTGAACCTGTTCGGCGATCGGGAGCAGGATGAAGACATCCAGCAGGCCCAGATCCAGCCGTCGCAGATGAGCCAGGGGCGCATCGACTCGGAAAGCCTGCCGCCCCCCGGCCTGTCGCAGCAGAATGGCGCCATTCCGCCGGCCATCGGGCCGGCGAATAACGGCCAGCCCAATTATGCCCCCCCCAGCTACAACCAGTCCGGCGCGGGCCAGCCTATGGCGCTGCCCCAGGGGCCGACCGGCCATCAGTTCGGCAACGAGCAGCCGCCGGCCCAATCCGCGGTGGCGCCGAACGTCGCGCGGCCGCCGGGAGCTATCGGCGCCGCCCCGTCCGCTGCGCCGGCGCCTCTGCCGTCGAACACGGTGATGACGCTGCCGCCGGAAGATCAGCCGGAGCAGGGCCAGCCCAAGGAACTTCCGCCGCACCTGAAGCGGCAGCTTGTCGACTTCCAGACCAAGGAACCGGCTGGCACCATCATTGTCGATACGCCGAACACCTATCTCTATCTCGTCCTCGGCGGCGGCAAGGCGCTGCGCTACGGCGTGCGCGTCGGCCGCGAAGGCTTCACCTGGTCGGGCACCGAGCGCATTTCGCGCATGAGGGAATGGCCGGATTGGCATCCGCCCGCCGAAATGATCGAGCGCCAGCCTTACCTGCCGCGCTTCATGGCCGGCGGCAACGGCAACCCGATGGGCGCCCGCGCGATGTATCTCGGCAGCACGCTGTACCGCATTCACGGCACCAATCAGCCTTCGACCATCGGCCAGACCGTGTCGTCGGGTTGCGTCGGCATGCTCAACGAAGACGTCGAGGATCTTTTCAGCCGCGTTCAGGTCGGCACGCGCGTGGTGGTCTGGCCCGGCAATCCGCCGGCCACGGTCGCCAATGCGGCCGGTGCGACGCCGGTCTCGACCGGCGCCGCGGCGCCCGCGCCGGCTCCTGGTGGCCTGCCGCCGGCGCCGCGCCCGATGGCGCCGGCGCGCTGAGCGCCAAGCAGTCAAAGCAAAGGCCGGGCAATTGCCCGGCCTTTTTTATGCCCGGTCAGGTCCCGTCAGGCTGCGACGCGGCGCAGAAAGCCGGCGACCTCGTCGTGCAATTCGCTCGCCGCCGTTTCCACGGCCTGCGCGGCATCCAGCACGCTCTCGGCGGCCTCTGAGGTCATGCTGGCGGCGCCGACCACGTCGTCGAGCGTCGTGCCCACCGACTTTGCCCCGTTCGCCGCACCCGCGACGTTCTGCGAAATCTCCGACGTCGCCGCGCTCTGCTCTTCGACCGCCGCCGCGACGATCGTCGTGCAACTGTCGATCTCCTGCATGCGGGAATCGATGCGGCCGATCGCGCCGACTGCGCTCGCGGTCGCCTTCTGCACCGATCCGATCAGGGTCGCGATGTCTTCGGTGGCCCGCGCGGTCTGTACCGCCAGCGATTTGACCTCCGCCGCCACCACGGCGAAGCCCTTGCCGGCTTCGCCGGCGCGCGCCGCCTCGATGGTGGCATTGAGCGCCAGGAGGTTGGTCTGCCCGGCAATGGCGCGGATCAACTTGATCACTTCGCCGATCTTTTGCGCGGCCTCGGCGAGGCCGCCGATCTGCGAGGACGCGCCGCGGGTTTCTTCGACCGCGCCGCGCACGATGTCGGTGGTGACGCTGAGCTGCCGCGCGATCTCGACGATCGATGTCGCCAGTTCGTCCGACGCGATGGCCGCCGTTTCGACATTGGCCGAAGCCTCGTTCGACGCCGACACGGCGGCGTCCGCGCCGTTCGACGTGCGGCCGGAATTGGCGAACAGGATTGTCGCGGTGTCGCGCATGGTGCGCGCGCCTTCGCCGGCGGCGCGGAGCTGCTCGTCGATACGCGAGCGAAACGCGGCGATCGCGGTCTCGACATCGGCGCGGCGGCGCGCTTCGACCTGCAGGCTCTCGCGCTCGAGCGCGGCTTCGCGCCGCTCGGTGACATCCTCGTGGCTGCCGACCCAGCCGCCGCCCGGAAGCCCCTGGTTGCTGATCTGCAAAAGCCGGCCATTCGGCGCGCGCACTTCGGCTTGCGTCGTCTTGAGCTGACGCATGTCTTCGATGAGCTGGCGACGGAACTCGGATGGATCGTGCATGAACGATCCGTTGGTCGCGCGAAAAGCCAGGATGTCGCTCAGCGTCGTACCGGGGCGGCAAAGCCGCTCGGGCAAGCGGTAGAGCTCGGCGTAACGCTTGTTGCAATAGACAAGGCGCTCGCGGCCGTCGAAGACGCAGAGTCCCAGCAACATGCCGCGCAAGGCGATGGCCATTTTCCGGTTCTGTGCGCGCAACCGGGCGGAGAGGCCGGCCAGCGCGAGCGCCATCGCGAGGGCCGCGCCGGCCGTGGTCACGACGACCGCGTCGGACATCCCGAGAATCGGATCGAGCACGAAATAGCCGACTGCGACGGCCGCGACAGCGGACGTGCCGAGGACAACGGCAAGCCGCGTGAATGTCTGCGCAGTGGCGGCAATGGCCATGCTGTCGGTTCCGGCGATGATCCCGCCACGGTAAAGCAGGGCGGTTTTTTTGGTGTTAACCGGGCGGGTTAGTTGGTTAACCGATGGTTAAACGGCCGGGCCGGCAGGCCGCGGCGTGCCGGGCCGAACAGAATGTACAGGACACCGGTTGTTCACCACCGTTCGGCCATGGTCGCCAGCCAGCTTGCCCTTTCATCCGATCCGTTCCGGAGACGTCAATGTTCGCTGCCCGTCTGTGCGCGCCTGTTCTTGCTTTACTGGCGCTGTCCGGGTGTGCCGGCGACAATTACGTTCCTAAAGAGGAACCGAGTTTCTATCGCAGCATGACGCAGCCGGGCGCGAGGCTCGATGAGGCGGCCGCGGCTTCGATGATTTCGGGATATCGCGCCAATAACGGCCTGCCGGCGGTGACGATCGACCCGGAACTGACCCGGATGGCGCAGGCCCAGGCCGAACTGATGGCGCAGCGCGACAAGCTGGACCATGCGGTCGGCAAGCCGTTCAATGCCCGCCTCAAGGCGGCAGGCTACGACGCCAAGTCCGCCGCGGAGAACATCAGCGCCGGCTATCACACCCTGGCGGAGGCGTTTTCCGGCTGGCGCGATTCGCCGTCGCACCGCGCCAACATGCTTCTCAAGGGCGCGACCCGGCTCGGCATCGCCGCGGTCTATACGCCGAAGTCGAAGTACAAGGTGTACTGGGCGATGATCATCGCCCAGCCGGACGACAAGCGATAGGGCTTCGACCGGCCTCATCCTGAGGAGCCCGAGCGCAGCGAGGCCGCCTCTCCTTCGAGACGCGGCCTGCGGCCGCTCCTCAGGAAGAGGCGGATCGAGGCAACGCTTTACGTCGCGACAGGCGGCGACTAGCCTGCCGCCCGCATGCTGCCGGACGCTTCCGATTTCGACGAACTGACCCGCCGTTTCCGCTGGGACATGCCGGCGCGCTATAACATTGGCGCGTCGTGCTGCGACCGCTGGGCCGAAACGGACCCGGACAGGCTCGCCATTCTCCACGTTCATGCCGACGGCCGCGAAGATCGCATGTCGTTCGGCTGGCTGCGCGAGACCTCGAACAAGCTCGCCAATGCGCTCAGGGCGAGAGGCGTCAAGCGCGGCGACCGGGTCGCGGTGTATCTGCCGCAGGCGCCGGAAGTCGCGGCCTGTCACATCGCCATCTACAAGCTAGGGGCGGTGGTGCTGCCGATCGCGGTGCTGTTCGGACCGGAAGCGCTGTCCTATCGGCTGCAAAACTCCGGATCCAAAGCGCTGATCACCAATGCCGCCGGCGTGGCGCGGCTGGCCGGTATTCGCCATGAAACGCCGGATGTCGCTTGCGTGCTGTCGATCGACGGCGCCGCCGACGGCGTCGGCGACTTTCACGGCGAACTGGCGCGCGCGTCGTCGTCGTTCACGCCGGAGGTGACGGTGCCCGACGATCCGGCGCTGATCATGTACACCTCCGGCACCACCGGCCAGCCGAAAGGCGCGCTGCACGGCCACCGCGTCGTGCTCGGTCATCTGCCCGGCGCGGAGTTGCCCTATTATCCTTTCGGTCAGCCGGGCGACCTGATCTGGACGCCGGCCGATTGGGCCTGGGCCGGCGGCCTGCTCGACGTGCTGCTGCCGAGTTTGCATCACGGCGTTCCGGTGGTCGCGCGCAAGCTCGACAAGTTCGATCCGGACGAAGCCTTCGCGCTGATGCAGAATGTCGGCGTGCGCCTGGCGTTCATTCCGCCGACCGCGCTGCGCATGATGCGCGCTGTGCCGTCGCCGGCCGGGCGCTACGATCTCAAGCTGCGCGCCATGGGCTCGGGCGGTGAATCGCTCGGGCTCGAGGCACTGGAATGGGGCCGCTCCGCCTTCGGCCTGACCATCAACGAATTCTACGGCCAGACCGAATGCAATCTGGTGCTCGGCTCCTGCGCGCAGCTCGGCGCGCTGAAGGTCGGCGCCATCGGCAAGGCGGTGCCGGGCCACACCGTTGCGGTGATCGGCCCGGACGGTCGCGTGTTGACAGGCGAGGTGGGACAGATCGCGGTGCAGCGGCCCGATCCGGTGATGTTCCTCGAATACTGGGGCCGGCCTGAGGCGACGCGCGACAAGTTCATCGGCGACTGGATGACGACCGGCGACCAGGGCATCATGGACGAGGAGGGTTACGTCACCTTCGTCGGCCGCGACGACGATGTCATCACGTCATCGGGCTTCCGTATCGGCCCGGGCGAGATCGAGGATTGTTTGATTTCGCATCCGGCGGTCGCGCTGGCCGCCGCGATCGGCAAGCCCGATCCGATCCGCACCGAAATCGTCAAGGCTTTCATCGTGCTTAAGCCCGGTCATGCCCCGTCCGACTCGCTGGCCGCCGAAATCCAGACTTATGTGAAGACGCGCCTGTCCGGCCACGAATATCCGCGCGAGGTGGCCTTCATCGACGACATGCCGATGACGACGACGGGCAAGGTGATCAGACGGATGCTGCGCGAACGGGGCTAGCCCCGTCATTCCGGGGCGCGAGCAAAGCGAGCGAGCCGGAATCCATATTCGCTGACCGGGGTTATGGATTCCGGGTTCGCCACTTCGTGGTGCCCCGGAATGACAGCGCTATCTCTTCCCGCCCCACATCAGGACGTGCAGGCCGAGGCGGCGGCGCGCCACGATGAACAGCATGATCGATTCGAAGATCAGCGCCGCCGAGGTCGAGGCGCCGGCGCCTTCGATGCCGAAGCGCGGGATCAGCACGATGCACAGCACCAGATTGACGATGAAGGCCGCGGCGTAGATCAGCGCGCAGGGCTTGCGCTCGCCGAGCATGCTCAGAAGGCGCTCGGCCGGGCCGACCGTGGCGCGGGCCATCAGGCCGATGGCGAGAATGAACATCACCGGATAAGCCGCTTCGTATTCCGGGCCGAACAGATAGAGCAGCGGCTTGCCGAAGGCGAGAATGCCGACGCACATGGCCAGCGACGGCCAGAAGGTCCAGCGGATGGTTTCGGCGAAGAAGGTCGCGAGCCGCTCCTTGTCGCCGCTGACATGGTACTCGGTGAAGCGGTGCGTCACCGCGCCGGAGATGGCGAAGTAGACGAAGGCGACGATGGAGAGCAGCCGCGCGCCGGCATAATAGGTGGCGACATCGTCCGGCGTGCCGAAGTGCTGCAGCGCCAGGATGTCCACGTAAGTCAGCAGCAGGTAGAAGCCTTCGACCACGAAGATCGGCAGCGCGGTGCCGAGCCAGACCTTTACTTCATACTGCTTGGGGCCGGGCGCGACCTTGGTCTTGAGCCGGCGGTTCAGCACCCAGAGCTGGCCGATGGTGATGCCGTAGATCGACAGGATCGAAATGTAGAGCGCGGTATGCGCGTCGGTCGGCAGGCCGGCGATCCAGGCGATGCCCATCAGCACGATCACGAGCGTGGTGCGGATGATGTAGAACGGCCAGTAGGCCAGCCCCGCCCAGTCATAGGCCTGCGCGATGCCGGAGGCGACCTGCACGAGGCCATAGACCGGGATCATGACGCAGGCGAGATAGAGCGGGATGATCAGGTAGTGATCGAGCAGGTCGCCGAGCAGGAACACGCCGAGCGCGCCGATGGCGGCGATGGCGGTGGCGATGGCGAAGGACAGCCAGCAACTGCCGCTGATGAAGCCGCGCAGTTTATCGAGCGCCTTGTACTCGGTGTATTCGGGGATGAAGCGCTTGGCCGCCGACGACAGGCCCATGTCGGACAGCGCGCCGATCATCAGCACCCAGGTCCAGACATAGATGAAGATGCCGAATTCGTGCGTGCCCATCCAGCGCGCCAGCAGCACCTGGCTGAGCAGCATCAAGAGCGCATTGGCGACGCGGACCAGGAACACCTTGCCGGCCATGAGCTGCGCCAGCCGCGAGTCGCTTTTGTCGGCTAGCATGGCGCGCAGGCGCGCGATCGCGCCGCTCGGCGGCAGCGTGGCGGCGGCGGAATCGGAGCCGGAGGAGGGCGGCGGGGCCATGCTCCGCCATAGCAAGGGATCGTTAAGAATCGGTTGGAAGATGCGGTACCGGCCGCGGCGGCTTTAAGGCAGCGCCGCCAGAATGTCTTCCACCACCTTGCGATCCTCCGCGGAGAGCGGCGTTTGTGGCGGAACGGGATCGCCGACGTCGTAGCCCTGGAACTGCAGCCCGGCCTTGATGCAGGCGGCGAGATTGAAGCGCGCGAAGGCCTCGTTGATGCGCCACAGTTCGCGCTGCAGCGCCATGGCCTCGTCCCACTTCTTGGCCTTGCACAGATCGTAAAGCCGGACGCTCTGCTTCGGAACGACGCAGGCGGGCCCGGCCATCCAGCCGACGCCGCCGATCATCATCACCGCCGCCGGTATATGCGCCGAGGCGGAGAACACGTCGATGTCCGGCGTGCGGTTCATGATCGACAGCAGCCGCCCGGTATTGGTGGAGGCATCCTTGATGGCGACGATGCGCGGATGCGTCGCCAGCCGGGCGATGACGTCGAGGGTGAGATCGCTGCGCTGGAAATTCGGGTTGGTGTACATCACCACCGGAATATCGACGGCGTTGGCGATGGCGCGGAAGTAGCTCTCGATCTGCGCATCCTTGAGCGGGAAATAGGCTTCGCAGATCGCCAGAATGCCGTCGGCGCCGAGCGCCTGATAGCGCCGCGCCTGATCGACCGCGTCGGCGGTGGAGGTCGAGGCAACACCGGCGATCACCGGCACGCGTTTGCCCGCGGCTTCGATCGTCGTGTGAACCACGCTTTCGCGCTGCTCGCGCGAGAGATAGGCGAACTCGCCGGTGGAGCCGAGCGGCGTCAGGCCATGCACGCCCGCCTTGATGAGGTCGTCGCACAAGGTCGCCAGCACATCGGTCTTGATGTGGCCCTCGGCATCGACGGGCGAGACGAGATAGGGAAAGACGCCGTGGAAGTTCAACATGAGGCTTCGTACCACGGCGACTTCAAAACACCCACAACGCCTCGGGCGGGAACTCCACATAGTGGTCGCCCGGCGGCAGCGGCGCGTCGGCATAGCCGCGCACGGTGAGGTTCTCGCGGGCGAACACCAGCTCCCAGCGCTCGCCGAGATACATCGGCGCTTTCAATTCCATTTTCAGCCGGTTCGGCCCGTCGGCGGTGGTGCAGCGCAGCCGCTCGATGCGGATGATGCCCGCCGCCTTGCCGCCCGGCGCAGCCGCGGTGCGCGACTGACCGGTAATGCGGGTGCCGAACACGTCGAGCACGGCGCGGCCGCCGGCGTTCTCGATCAGCGTGCCTTCGATCTTGTTGTTGCTGCCCATGAATTCGGCGGCGAACTGATTGGCCGGGCTGTTGTAAAGCTCGGTCGGCGAGCCTTCCTGCGCCACGGTGCCGCCGTCGAGCAGGACGACGCGGTCGGCAATGGCCATGGCCTCGACCTGGTCATGCGTCACATGGATGGCGGAGAGACCCAGCGTCACGATCAAGGTGCGCAGCCAGGCGCGGGCTTCCTCGCGCAGCTTGGCGTCGAGATTCGACAGCGGCTCGTCGAGCAGGATGACCGGCGGCTCGTAAACCAGCGGGCGGGCAATCGCCACGCGCTGCTGCTGACCGCCGGAAAGCTGATGCGGAAAGCGTTCGGCGAGATGGCCGAGGCCGATCTGCGAGAGCGTCTTGTCCACGCGCGTCTTGATCTCAGACGCGGAGGCGCCGCGTAGCTTGAGGCCATAGGCGACATTGTCGAACACGGTGCGGTGCGGCCACAGCGCGTATGACTGGAACACGAGACCGAGGCCGCGCTTCTCGGCCGGCAGGTCGACCCGGCGGGCGGCATCGTAAAAGGTGTTGTCGCCGATGCCGATGCTGCCGGCGAAGGGCTGTTCGAGCCCGGCGATGGCGCGCAGCAACGTGGTCTTGCCGCTGCCTGACGGGCCGAGCAGCGCGACCACCTGGCCCGGCGCGACCTTGACCGAAACGCCCTTGAGAATTTCGTTGTCGCCGAGCCGCAGCTTGAGGCCGTTGACGGTGAGATCAGCCATGGAGGCGCACTCCGAGACGGATGGCGACGGCAAGGCCGGCGCCGATCATGACGACATTGACCACGGACAGAGCGGAGACGAGATCGACCGCGCCCGTGCCCCACAGGGACACCAGCAGCGAGCCGATCACTTCGGTGCCGGGGCCGAGCAGATAGATGCCGGTCGAATATTCGCGCACGAAGATGAGGAAGATCAGCAGCCAGCTCGCCAGCATGCCGTATTTGATCAGCGGCACCGTGACGTCGCGCTTGGCGCGAAGGTCGGAGGCGCCGGCGACACGCGCGGCTTCCTCAAGCTCGGGGCCGACCTGCAGCAATGTGCCGGAGATCAGCCGCATGCCGTAAGCGAGCCAGACGATGCTGTAGGCCAACCAAATCGAGAACATCGTCGATTTGAGCGGCGCCAGGAACGGCACGAACAGGAACACCCAGAGCAGCGCCAGACCGGCGACGAGGCCGGGCATGGCGCGCGGCACCATGACGATGTAGTCGACGACGCGGGTCCAGCCCGAGTTCCAGCGATGAATGGCGACGGCAATGGCGGCGTAGCAGATCACGGCGGCGGCGCCGCCGATGACGCCGATGCCGAGCGTATTGACGATGCCGCGAATGACGTTCGGATAATCGAGCAGTTCGCGGTAGTGATCGAGCGTCAGAACGTCGAGCAGCTTCACGCCTTCGCCCCAGGTCACGACGAACGAACGCAGGGCGATGCCGGACAACGGCACGGCGACGGTGAAGGCCAGCCATACGACGACGAGGGCGAGGGCGATCCAGCGCCAGCCATGCAGGCGCAGCGGCTGCGATTTCTGGCCCTTGCCGCGCACCGAGACGTAGCGCTGCGCCTGCCGCAGCAGCAGCCGCTGCATGAACACCAGCGGTGCGGTGATGGCGATGATGACGACCACGACCACGGCCATCAACTGGTAGGACGGCACGCCGAGCTTGTTGGTGAGCTTGTAGAGATAGGTGGACAGCACCAGCACGTCCTGCGGATCGCCAAGCACGAGCGGCAGGCCGAACAGTTCGAAGCCGAGGAAGAACACCAGCACGCCGGCGAACAAAATCGCCGGCATGATCATCGGCAGGCTCACATGCAGGGCGACGCGCAGCGGGTTGGCGCCGGAAATGCGCGCGGCCTCCTCGAGGTCGGTGCCGAGGCCGCGCAGCGCCGCGGCGCTGTAGAGATAGACATGCGGCACATGGGTGAGGCCGGCGATGATGACCAGCGACGTCATCGAGTACAGATTCCACGGCACGAAGCCGAGAACGTCCTTGGCCAGGGTCGAGAAGATGCCGACCGGGCCGATGGCGACGACATAGCCGAAGGCGACCACCACGGCCGAAACGAAGATCGGGATCAGGATCATCGGCTCGAGGATGTGCTTGCCGGGAATGTCGGTGCGCACCATCACGAAGGCGAGCAGGGCGCCGAGCGGCACCGCGATGGCTGCCATGCCGGCGGCGACGATGATGGTCGTGCGGAACGCCTGCCAGAAGTCGTCATCGGCGAAGACGAAGGAGAACGCGCCGAAGCTGAACTTGGCCGACGGGTCGAAGAACGGCGCGGTCAGGAAGGCCTGATAAATGACAAGCGACAGCGGCACCGCCACCGCGAGGATGGTGAGGCCGAGAACGATGAAGCGGTAGATCGTGGTGGGCATGAGTGGCATTCAGCTTGACTGCGAAAACCCTCTGTCATTCCGGGGCGCGGGTGAAGCTCGCGAGCCCGGAATCCATAATCCCGGTGCTGCGGCGTATGGATTCCGGGCTCGGCCTTTCAGGCCGCCCCGGAATGACAGGCAGTCCTACTGCCCCTTCTTGGCGTGCTGCCACCTGGAGAGGAAAGCGAGGCGCTTGGTCTGGTCGAGATTGGCGAGCAGCGTCTCGTCGATCGGCACCGGCTTGGCGCGGTCGCCGATGACCTTGGAGACGGCGGTGAGCGATGCCTCGCCCTCGACGTCGGCGCGCAACGTGTAGAGGTCGGCTTTCTCGACGATGGTCTGGCCGCGCTTCGACAGCATGTAGTCGAGGAACAGCTTGGCGGCGTTCGGGTTCTTCGCCGCCTTGGAGATGAAGGCGACGCGCGAGGTCACCAAAGTGAAGTCCGACGGCAGCACGATGCCGGTGTTCGGGTCCTTCTTGGTCCGCGCCAACGCGTAGGAGCCGAACACGCCATAGGCGATGAGATGCTCGCCCGAAGCGACGCGCTCCATCATGGCGCCGGCGCTGGTATAGAACTTGGCGTTGGCCTTGCCCATGGCCTTGAACAGGTCCCAGGCCGCCGGGAAGTACTGGATGTCCTCGTTGAAGAACAGATAGCCGACGCCGGAGCGTTCGGGATCGTAGGCGGTGATCTTGCCCTTGTAGACGTCGGGCTTGGCCTCGATCAGCTTCATCAGCGCGGTGTGGTCCTTCGGCACGTCGGCCTCTGGCACCAGACGCTTGTTGTAGACGAAGGCGATCGGCTCGTAGGTCGTGCCATAGGCGGCGTCCTTCCAGACAGCCCATTTCGGTAGCGCCTTGATTTCGGGCGAGGCGTAGGTCAGCGCCAGCCCGTCATTGACGAGCTTGACCTGCAGGTCCATCGCCGACGACCAGATGACGTCGCCGGTACCGTTTTTGGCGGCGGATTCGGCGATGAAGCGGTTGTAGAGTTCGGTGGAGTTGAGATCGGAATATTCGACCTTGATGCCCGGATAGAGCGCCTCGAAATCCTTCACCAGCGGATTGGCCGAAGAAGCGTCGGTCGTCGCATAGACGATAACCTTGCCTTCTTTCTTGGCGGCGTCGATCAGGGCGGCGTAATCGGCGGGATAGCCCGGCGGCGTCTGCGCCTGCGCGTGGGTGGCGAGGACGAAGCTCGAGACGGCGACAAGGGCTGACAGCGTGCGGCGCATGGACATCTCCACCTGATATCGATGCTCCGCGAGGACGGCCGCGTTCATCGATGTTTATGCGGCCTTTACACCCCAATAGGCCGTTCGGCGGGAATGCTACTCCAGTGTTTGCGTCGGTGCCTATAGCGTTTTCCGGCAAAGCGGCTCCCGCTCGCGAAAAGAAAACGCGGCAGAACAAGATGCCTGAAAGCATCAGCCCTTGAAGCTGGCCTCGTCGTCCAGAAACGCCTGCTCTTCCCGCGTGGTCTCGCGTCCGAGCGCGGCGTTGCGGTGCGGGAATCGGCCGAAGCGGCGAATAATGTCGGCGTGCAGGTCGGCCCATTTGACGAGGTCGGCATCGCCATGCGCCTTGAACAGGGCCACCGAGCGGTCCTGATCCTTCAGGCTCTCGGAATGCTCGAACGGCAGATAGAAGAAGACGCGCAGCTCGCGTGGCATCTCAGCGTCGAAGCCGCGCACCAGCGCGCCGGCGGCGATCGCGCGCGCCATCGGATCTGTTTCGAACATGCGTGCGTCGCCGCGAAACATGTTGCGCGGAAACTGGTCGAGCAGGATCAGGAGCGCCAGCGCGCCTTCTGCGTGCTCTTCCCAGGACGACAGCTTGCCGTCGGCGGCGGCCTCATAGGTCGGCAGGAAGCGCTCGCGGATGCGGGCATCGAAAGCTTCGTCCTTCTTGAACCAGGCTTCCTGCCCCGCATCGCGCCAGAACGAAACGACGTCGGTAGCGGTAGCAAGTTGAGACGCGGCCATGATGTCCTTTGAAAGAATACGTCGCAAGCGGGCTATTCGCCGTCGCGCAAGGCGCGGCGGAGGATCTTGCCGACATTGGTCTTGGGCAATTCGGCACGGAATTCGATATGCCGCGGCACCTTGTAGGCCGCAAGCTTCTCGGCGAGGAAGCGGCGCAGGTCCTGCTCGGTCAGATCGTCCGATTTCTTGACTGCGTACAGCTTGACCGCCTCCCCGGAGTTTTCGTCCGGCACGCCGACCGCCGCGCACTCCACCAGTCCGCCTTGCGTCATCGCCAGATCCTCGACCTCGTTCGGGAACACCTTGAAACCCGATACCGAAATCATGTCCTTCTTGCGGTCGACGATCTTGACGCGGCCTTCGGTATCCATGGTGCCGATATCGCCGGTGCGGAAGAAGCCGTCGCTGGTCGTGACCAGTTTCGTTTCATCCGGCCGGTTCCAGTAACCCGGCATAATCTGCGGGCCGCGTGCGCAGATTTCGCCGGCTTCGCCGAGCGGCAGCTCGTTGCCGTCGTCGTCACGGATCGAGATTTCGGTCGACGGCACGGGGTAGCCGATCGTGCCGGTGAACTCGGTAATGTCGCCACGATTGCAGGTGAGGACCGGCGAGGTTTCCGACAGGCCGTAGCCTTCGATGATCGGCCGGCCGGTCGCTTTCACCCACTGCTCGGCAACGTGCCGCTGCACCGCCATGCCGCCGCCGATGGCGCATTTGAGCATGCTCCAGTCGATGGTCTTGAAATCGGGATGGTTCATGAGCGCGTTGAACAAGGTGTTTACCGCCGGCAGCGAGTTCACCTTGTACTTCCTCAGTTCCTTGATCAGCCCCGGAATGTCGCGCGGATTGGGAATGAGCAGACAGGTCGCGCCCTTGCGGACGCCGAACAGGAAGCAGGCCGTCAGCGCGAAGATATGATAGAGCGGCAGCGCGGTGACGATGGTCAGTTTGTCGATCGGCGGCGGCAGCGCCACCATGGGCTGATACCAGGCATCGACCTGCAGCATGTTGGCGATGAGATTGCGGTGGAGCAGGATCGCGCCCTTGGCGACCCCGGTCGTACCGCCGGTATATTGCAGGAAAGCGATGTCGTCGGGGCCGAGCTCCGGCCGTGTGAACGGCAGATGCCGGCCCTTGCTCAGCGTTTCCTTGAAAGTGTGAGCGTCAGGCAGATCGTGCGCCGGCACCATTTTCTTGAAATGCCGTACCACCAGATTGACGATGGCGCCTTTGATCAGGCCGAGCATGTCGCCCATGCTGGCGACGATCACATGCTTGACGTTGGTGTGCGGCATCGCGTGTTGCAGCACCGACGCGAAGTTCTCGAGGACGACGATGACCTCGGCGCCGGAATCGCGAAGCTGGAATTCGAGCTCGCGCGCCTTGTAGAGCGGGTTGACGTTGACCACGGTCATGCCGGCGCGCAGCGCGCCCATCACTGCCACCGGGCACTGCAGGATGTTCGGCATCATGATGGCGATGCGGCTGCCGCGCTTGAGCCCGAGGCTTTGCAGGAAGGCGGCGAAGGCGCGCGACGTTTCCTCGAGCTCGCGGTAGCTCAGCCCCTTGTCCATGCAGATGAACGCCGTCTCGTTCGGATAAGCCTTGAAGCTCTCCTCGAACATGGCGACGAGCGACGGATATTGGCTGGGGTCGATTTCGGCTGGCACGCCGGGCGGATAATTGCGCAGCCAAATCTTGTCCATGACGGTTCCCCCGGGTGCCGCCACGATGGCGGGCGGCTTGCCGCAGCATCAAACGAGTCGAGTTGGGGCGCAAGAGGGCGCGACAGCGCAGAGTCTGCGGCGGTTACCGCCCGCCGAACGGCACCAGCGGATTGTCGGTCAGGGCGGCGCGGTCCGGCTGGTCCGGTTTGGCGACGCCGACAAAGGCGTCGAACAGATCGCTCACTGTGCGCTGCGGTAGATCGCGGGTGATGAACACGAGCCGGGTCGTGTGGTCGTCGTCCGGCCAGCTCGGCAGCCGGGCCGGCGGGTGCAGCACATGCTGCACCCCGTGGACGACCAGGGGGGTCTCGGGATGCTCGGCAACCTTGACGATGCCCTTCATCCGCAGGAGTTGCGCGCCGTGGGTCGCGAGCAGCAGCTCGAAGAACATGTCCAGCGTTCCGGCCGGGATCGCCTTGTCGGTGCGCAGCACAAAGGAGCCGATGTGTTCGTCGTGCCGGTTGATGTCGTGATGGTGGTGGCCGTGGTGGTGATGATGGCCGGCCTCGTAGGCTTCGGCGGCCAGCCACTTGCCAACGTCCGGGATTTTCCGTGATGGGTCATAGAGACCGCAATTGAGCAGCTTATCGGCGGTGGCCTCGCCCCGCGCAGCGTCGAGGATCGCGGCCGCCGGGTTGAGCGCCTCCAGCCGCGCGAGCAGCGCTTGCGTCGCGGACGGTTCGGCGATGTCGGTTTTCGACAGCACGATGCGGTCGGCGACCGCCGCCTGTTTCACGGCCTCGGCATGTTCGTTGAGGGTGCGTTCGCCATTGACGGCGTCGACCACGGTGATGACGCCGTCGAGCCGGAACCGCTTGACGAGATAAGGATGCACCATCGCGGTGTGCAGCACCGGCGCCGGATCGGCGAGGCCGGTCGTCTCGAGCAACACGCGCGAGAATTTGGCGCGGCCATTGTCGAGATCGCGCAACAGCTTCTCCAGCGCGTCGACGAGATCGCCGCGCATGGTGCAGCACAGGCAGCCCGATTGCAGCAACACGGTGTTGTCGTCGATGTAGTCGACCAGCAAATGGTCGAGACCGACTTCGCCGAATTCGTTGATGATGACGGCGGTGCCGGCGAGCGCCGGATCCTGGAGAAGGCGGTTCAGCAAGGTGGTCTTGCCGGCGCCGAGAAAGCCGGTCAGCAGCGACAGCGGGATCGGCTCGGGCGGCGTGCGCCGGGTCGCCGCCTGTTCGGTTCCGGTCATTGCGCGGCCGACGACACTTTCGGCTTGGCCGGCTTCTTCGCCGCGCTGGTGCCGGTGTTCTTGGGCTTGTCTCCCGATGCGCTTTCGCCGTTCTGCTTGGAGGCGACCTTCTTTTTCTTTTTGGCGGGGCCGCTCGTTGCGACCACGGGATCGGGCGCATTGGCCGGACCGGTGAACACGGCGACCGGCGGCACGGTTTCGACCGGCGGGCCGAGCACATACTTGCCGCTGGCCTGCTTCAGGTTCGACAGCATGAAGGCCTGGCCGCCCCCGGGCGTGGCCGAGGCGTCGACGTTCTCGACTTCCTCTTCCTGATTGTCTTCGGACGGCGGCTTTCGGCGGTGGCCCCCGCACATCTCGTCGCGCAGGTTGGGCGGCGCAGCATCGACCGGAGCCAGTTTCTCGACGGTGCCAAGCTGCGGCGTCAGCCAGGACAGTCCGCCGCCGTCGAAGCCGCGTTCGAGAAGCTGAGCCGCCTTCTGCGCGCGCGTGGCGCCCGAATAGGAGCCGAGCACGACGGCGATGAGGCGGCGGCCGTTGCGGGTAGCCGAGGCGACGAGATTGTAACCGGAGGCGCAGATGAAGCCGGTCTTCATGCCGTCGGCGCCGGGATAGCGGTCGAGCAGGCCGTTATAGTTGCGCATGACGCGATTGCCGTAACGGATCGCATGCACATGCAGATAGGCGTCGTCCTGCGGGAAGTCGGTGATCAGGGCGCGGGCGAGCAGGGCAAGATCGCGAGCCGACGACACGTGGTTCTCCGCCGGCAGGCCATTGGGGTTGATGAAGTGCGATTGCGTCATGCCGAGACGGCGCGCATTGGCGTTCATCATGTCGGCGAAGCCCTCGAGCGAGCCACCGACGCCCTCGGCGATGGTGACGGCGACATCGTTGGCCGATTTCACCATCAGCATCTTGAGCGCGTTATCGACCGTGACGGTGGTTCCGAGCTTGAAGCCCATCTTGGTTGGTTGCTGCGCGACCGCATTCTTCGAAACGGTCAGCAGCGTGTCGTAACCGATCTTCCTGTCCCTGATGGCCTTGAGCGTGGTGTAAAGGGTCATCAGCTTGGTGACCGATGCCGGGTACCAGGGGTAAGTCGCGTTTTCGGCGTGCAGCACCTTGCCGGTCGAGGCTTCGATCAGCAGCAGCGCCTCGGCGTGTGCGCGGCCTGGCCCCGCAGTCGCGAGCGCAGCCGCAGCGAGCACCGGGAGAGCGAGGTGGCGGAGGCTTGAAAAGGGCACGGTTGCAATCCGGTCGGGCAGGGTTGGCCGAGTATGGAACCCGAAGGAATCGCAGGTTCCGCGAACTGTGTTTCTAGGCTATCTAAGCCGGTGACGCGAGGCAAAGCCGGCCGAGCCTGCAATTGCTCTTATGGTCAATCACCTAACGGCTTTCCATTGCCGGTTAATGCGACCAAAATTCGGCGGCAGCCTCATTGGGGTGGCCCGGCCGGGTAACTCCATGCGGCCAACCAATTCCGGGAGAAGGCAATGACGGCGGCAATCGTGGGCTGGGCCCATAGTCCCTTCGGCAAACTGTCGGGCGAGACGGTCGAAAGCCTGATCGTCAAGGTCGCGACCGACGCTCTGGCCGATGCCGGTATCGAGCCGGGCGATGTCGATGAGATCGTGCTGGGGCATTTCAATGCCGGTTTTTCCGCCCAGGATTTTACCGCTTCGCTGGTGCTGCAGGCGTCGGACGACCTGCGCTTCAAGCGCGCGCTGCGCGTCGAGAATGCCTGCGCCACCGGATCGGCGGCGGTGCATCAGGGCATCAAGGCGATCGAAGCCAAATCGGCGCGGGTGGTGCTCGCGGTCGGTGTCGAACAGATGACGACCACGCCGCCCGCGGAAATCGGCAAGAACCTCCTGAAAGCGTCTTATGTGCGGGACGAGGCCGAAATCGAAGGCGGATTCGCCGGCGTTTTCGGCAAGATCGCGAGTCTTTACTTCCAGAAATACGGCGACCAGTCCGATGCGCTCGCGATGATCGCGGCCAAGAACCACAAAAACGGCGTGGGCAATCCCTATGCGCAGATGCGCAAGGATCTCGGTTACGACTTCTGCCGCACCGAAAGTGAGAAGAATCCGTATGTCGCCGGTCCGCTGAAGCGCACCGATTGCTCGCTGGTGTCCGACGGCGCCGCCGCTGTGGTTCTGGCCGATATCGAAACCGCCCTGAAACTCGGCAAGGCGGTCGCGTTCCGCGCCGCCGAGCATGTTCAGGATTTCCTGCCAATGGCTAAGCGCGACATCCTCAAATTCGAGGGTTGCGCGCTGGGCTGGCAGCGCGCGCTGGCCAAATCCGGTCTGACGCTGGACGATCTGTCCTTTGTCGAGACCCACGACTGTTTCACCATTGCGGAACTTATCGAATACGAGGCCATGGGCCTGACGCCCGAGGGCCAGGGCGCACGCGCTGTTCTGGAGGGCTGGACCGAGAAAGACGGCAAATTGCCGGTCAATCCGTCGGGCGGGCTCAAGGCCAAGGGGCACCCGATCGGCGCCACCGGCGTGTCGATGCACGCGCTTACCGCCATGCAACTGATGGGAACCGCCGGCGACATCCAGGTACGCGATGCTGAAATCGGCGGCATCTTCAACATGGGCGGAGCGGCGGTCGCAAACTACATTAGCATTCTGGAGCGTATTAAATGATGCCCCTTTGCGTCGAACGCCCCTAGCAATCGGCGCAAAGCTGGCAGAGTCTTACGAATGCGGTGCATGCCTACCATCGTAGCTGCTCCGCATCGCAACTTTGTCAGAACTAGTTTTACGCGAGAAATTGATCCGTATACCAGTTATGCTAGATTTATCTGGAACCGGAGCGGTTCGATTGTGTCGCGGTGGCTAAGGGGGCAGCGCCATGACGAACATACCGACCGATTTGCTGCGCACGTTCGTGGCGGTGGTCGATAATCGTAGTTTTACCAAGGCTGCCAACTCGTTGGGTGTTACCCAGCCGGCGGTCAGCGCACAGATCAAGCGTCTGCAATCGCTGCTTGGCGACGAGATTTTTGATCGCACCGTCCAGGGCGTTAGCCTGACACCGCACGGGGAAGTGGTCGTCAGCTATGCGCGGCGATTATTGTCCATCAACGATCAGATTGTGCATCTCGGCGGCGGGCGGCGGCCGGAACTCGTCATTCGCATCGGCACCTCGAGCGACTACGCCATGACGCTGTTGCCGGGCATTCTGGCCCGGTTCCGGGCGCAATACTCGGCGGTGCGTTTCAACGTCAGCGCCGGTTTCAGCGAACCGCTGATGCGGCAGTTGCGAGATGGCGAGATCGACGTGTTCGTCGGCCTGTCGATCGGGGAGCCACGCGATGCCCATGAGGTATGGACGGCCCCTCTGGTCTGGGTGCGCGGCACCAACTTGAGGCTGGAGCCCGGCGAGCCGGTTCCGCTGGTGTCCAACGGGGAGCCCAGCGTTTATCACCGCGCTGCGGTCAGTGCGCTGCGGGCGGCGGGGCTCGAGTGGGAAGAGGTGTTCACCGGGCCGATCATGGCGAGTTTGTCCGGCGCCATCGCCGCCGGCCTTGGAGTGATGCCGATTACCCGCAGGCGTGCCATCGACGGCGGCATGGTCATCGGCGACGACCTGCCTCTGCCAGCGCTCAATCACGCTTATGGGGGCATCTATGTTCGTGAGGGCGGGCCGCGCGAGATTTACGAACAATTGGCCGACGGGATTGCAGCCGCGATGAGCAGACGCCTGCCGGCCATGCCCTTGGGTGTGGCCGGGCTCTTGGACGGCAAGAACACGGCTGCCTGAACGACATTAGCTTGCGGTATTGAATGCACCAGCGGATCGTTGCATCCGCTGTTCTTCATTTAGCGGTTAGTTCTGACCGAATCCGGAGCGCTGCGCCCAGCCGGTCATGCGTTTCTCCAGCAGCGCCATCACCGCGTACATCGCGATGCCCTCGATCGCCAGCACGACAAGGCCGGCGAAGATCAGCGGCACCTGGAATTGCGCCTGCGCCTGCAGCATCAGGTTGCCGATGCCGTAGTTCGAGGCGACGCTTTCCGAGATCACCGAGCCGACGAAGGCCAAAGTGATCGCCACCTTCAGCGAGCCGAAGAAGTAAGGGAGCGTACGCGGAATGCCGACCTTGCGCATGATGTCGAGCTTGGAAGCGCCAAGCGCCTTGAGCACGTCCTCGAGTTCGGGCTCGATGGTGGCAAGGCCGGTCGCGACATTGACCACGATCGGGAAGAACGAGATCAGGAACGCGGTGAGCACCGCGGGAATGAAGCCGATGCCGAACCACAGCACCAGGATCGGCACCAGCGCCACTTTCGGGATGGCGTTGAAGCCGATCATCAGCGGATAAAGCCCGGCATAGATCGCGCGCGACCAGCCGACCAGCAGGCCGAGCAACAAGCCGAAGCCCACGGCGAGACCGAAGCCGATCATGGTGGTTTGCAGCGTGATCCATGAATTGCGTGCGATCGGCCCGGAGAATTCGCAGAAGGCCATTGCGATCGCGCTCGGCGGCGGCAGAAAGAAGGTCGGGATCCTGAAGATCCACACCGCGGCTTCCCAGATCACGAACAGCGCGATGGTGAACAGCCAGGGCGAGGCCTTGATGAGGAGATTGGTGCGGTTCATCGTCATTGCCGCGCCCCGTCATTCCGGGGCGCGCTGCAAGCGCGAGCCCGGAATCCACCAGTGCATTCGGAGTCCGTTTCCGGATTCCGGGTCCACGCGCTATTGCGCGTGTGCCGGAATGACGGCGTGTGAATGCAGGCACTCATTGGCGCGCCTTGACGATGTGGGCCCGCAATTCGTGGACGATGTCCTGGAACTCCGGGCTGAAGGTCACTTCCAGATCGCGCGGCCGCGGCAGTTCGATCTTGCGCTCGACGATAACGCGGCCGGGCCGCGACGACATCACGAAGACACGGTCGGCAAGAAACACCGCTTCGCGCAGGTCATGCGTCACCAGAATGACGGTGATCTTACGCGCGGCCTGCAGGTCGCGGATGACGCACCATAGCTCTTCGCGGGTGAAGGCATCGAGGGCGCCGAACGGCTCGTCGAGCATCAGCAGCTTCGGCTCGTGGATCAGCGCCCGGCACAGCGAGGCACGCTGCTGCATGCCGCCTGACAGCTCCCAGGGAAATTTGTCGCCCTGATCGCGCAGGCCGACCGAGGCAAGGAGGTTCTTGGCGCGCGCCGCGAACTCGACCTTGCGCCGCCGCATCTCGCTGCGATGCGGCTCGACGATTTCGAGCGGCAGCAGCAGGTTTTCCAGCGTCGAGCGCCAGGGCAGCAAAGTCGGCGCCTGGAACGCCATGCCCGCTATCTTCACGGGCTTGGAAACGCGCTCGCCAGCGACGGTCACCGTCCCGCTTTGCGGGAACTGAAGACCGGTCGCCAGCTTCATCAACGTGGACTTGCCGCAGCCGGAGGGGCCCACGACGGCAGCGAACTCGCCTTCGCCGACCTCGATCGACAGGTCTTCGACGGCGAGCGCTGTGCCCGCGCCGTAGGCGTGGTTTACATTGCGCAGCGAGACGAAAGCGGACATGGCCGCAATCCCGTCAGAACTTGCGGTCCGCCTCCGGCGGCAGGTAAGAGGCATCGAAGATGTCGGCTATCGTCGGCTTCGTGCCCTTCCACTTGTAGGTCAGGCCGATCTGATCGACCGCCTTGGCAAAGCGCGCCGCGTCGACGCCGCCGTAACCGTTGGCTTTGGTCTCGGCGGTGACGATGTTGTCCTTGAGCGCCATGTTGAGACGCTCGAGTTCGGTCGGCTTCTTGGCGACGTCGTTGCGCTTAAGCACCGAGTCGACCGCGCTGGATGGATCCTTGACGGTATCCTTCAGGCCTTTGACGAAAGCCTTGAGGAAGCCTTGCACCGCCTTCGGATTGTCGGCGGCGAACTTCGGATTGACGATAATGGCGTTGCCGTAAAGGTTGACGCCGTGGTCGGCCATCAGAAGCACGGTGATGTCGTCAACCGCGACGCCGCGGTCCTTGAGGTTGATGAAGGACGAGAACGAGAAGCCGGTAATGGCGTCGACCTGGCCGGCCGCCAGCATCGGCTCGCGTACCGGGAAGCCGACATTCTCGATGGTCACTTTTGAGGCATCGATGCCGTTCGCTTCGACGAAGATCGGCCATTGCGCGTAGGCGCCATCCGGGGCCGGGGCGCCGAGTTTCTTGCCTTCGAGATCCTTCGGCTTGGACACGCCGCGGCTCTTCCGGCCGACGACGGCGAAGGGCGGCTTGTTGTAGACCATGAACACGGCCTTGATCGGCGTGCCCGGATTGGCGTCCCTGAATTTGATCAGCGAGTTGATGTCGCCGAAGCCCATGTCATAGGTGCCGGACGCGACGCGCGTGATCGGCTCCAGCGAGCCCGATGCGCTGTCGATGGTTACGTTGAGGCCTTCGGCCTTGTAGTAGCCCTTGTCGAGCGGCACCAGGAACGGCGCCGACGGTCCTTCGTATTTGAAGTCCAGGCTGAATTTGATGATGGTTTCCTGCGCAGCGGCCGGTATCGATCCGGCGCCGACCGTCAGCCCGGCGGCGACCATGACGCTGCCCGCCAGTTTGGCCAAGTTCGGGACGTTTGCCGGCCGGCCGGCGACGAAAGCGCGCATGGAGAAGCATCCTCTTTGGTGACGGCCCGCGCACCCGGCGATGCGTTCGCGGCCAGTTTTCTGCAGCACTGCCTAGCAAAGAGCATGCCGTAGCAAAGAGCAAGGCGCAGGCCGGGCGTTTTGCCGCCTGCGACGAAGTTACACCCGCGTCGCGCTCAGATCGGCAGTGCGGCGGAGCTCTTGATCTCTTCCATCACCGCGTAAGTATGGGTCTCGCGGACGCCCGGTAACGCCAGCAGAACCTCGCCGAGGAAACGGCGGTAGGCGTGCATGTCGGCGACGCGGGTCTTGACCAGGTAATCAAAGCCGCCGGCGACCATATGGCATTCGAGGACTTCAGGCGCGCGGGCGACCGCCTGGGCAAAGCGACCGAACACATCCGGCGTCGTGCGGTCGAGCTTGACCTCGATGAAGACCAGGAGACCGCGGTCGAGTTTCTCGGGGTTCAGCCGCGCGGAGTAGCCGAGGATGTAGCCGTCGCGGGTGAGCCGGCGCAGCCGTTCGGTCGTTGCGGTCGGCGACAGACCGAGTTTCTCCGCCAATGCGACGACTGCGATGCGGCCGTCGCGTTGCAGTTCGGCGAGCAGGCGGCGGTCTGTTTTATCGATTTCTGAAATCACTGTTTAGGGCTCATATTTGGTGAATCTAACTAAACACTAGCCAAAAAGGCAGATGGTATCACTATTAAAGCTGAATTATGGATCGGAAAAATAAGGCCCCCTACCATGCCAGCCCAGCCTGCTTCCGTCCTTCCACCGTTTCGCGCCGGGTTTGCCCCGCCCGACGAGACTATTGCCGCCCGGCTGCTGACAGCGGCCGTCCGCGACAGCGCCGCCGAGACGCGCATCGACGTCCAGGCAACCCGGCTGATCGAGGCGATCCGCGCGCGGGTCGGCGGTCTCGGCGGCGTCGAGGACTTCCTCCACGCCTATGCGCTCTCGACCAAAGAGGGCCTGGCCCTGATGGTGCTGGCCGAGGCCCTGCTGCGCATTCCCGACGGCGCCACCGCCGACCGGCTCATTGAGGACAAACTCAGGGGCGGCGACTGGAATCAGGGCGACCGCAAATCCGGTACGCTGCTGGTGTCGGCATCCGCCTGGGCGCTGGCGACGACCGCGCGTGTCATCGCGCCGGGCGAAACGCCGGAAGGTATTGTCGACACCCTGGTCAAGCGGCTCGGTCTGCCGGCGGTGCGTACCGCGACCCGGCAGGCGATGAAACTGCTTGGCTCGCATTTCGTGCTCGGGCAGACCATCGAGGCCGCGCTGGACCGTGCCGGCGAGGCCCGGCAGTTTCTCTATTCCTTCGACATGCTGGGCGAGGGCGCCCGCACCGCGGAAGACGCCAGGCGCTATTTCGATTCATATGCGAAGGCCATTGACGCCATCGGCAAGTCGGCGGGCAATGCCGCGTTGCCGCGGCGTCCGGGCATCTCGGTCAAGCTCTCGGCATTGCATCCGCGTTATGAGGCCCTGTCGCATGAACGCGTGATGGCCGAATTGCCGCCGCTTCTGCTTGCCCTCGCGCGTCAGGCCAAAGGCTACGATCTCAACTTCACCGTCGATGCCGAGGAGGCCGACCGGCTCGAACTGTCGCTCGATGTCATCGAAGCGACATTGCGCGATCCATCGCTCGTCGGTTGGGACGGCTTCGGGCTTGCCATTCAGGCTTATCAGAAGCGCGCGCCGGAGGTGATCGACTGGATCGCCACGCTCGCCGAGCGGCTCGATCGCCGTTTGATGGTGCGGCTGGTCAAGGGCGCTTATTGGGACACCGAGATAAAGCGCGCGCAGGAGCGGGGTCTCGCCGACTATCCGGTGTTCACGCGCAAAGCGATGACCGATCTCAGTTACGGCGAATGCGCACGCAAGCTGCTCGCGTTGCGGCCGCGCATCTATCCGCAATTCGCGACGCACAATGCGCTGACCATCGCCGGCGTGCTCGAAGATGCCGGCGGCAGCGAGGGCTTCGAATTCCAGCGTCTGCACGGCATGGGCGACGCGCTCTACGGCGCCCTGCTGGCCGAGAACCCGCAACTGGCCTGCCGCACCTATGCGCCGGTCGGGGGCTATGCGGATCTGCTGGCTTATCTGGTGCGCCGCCTGCTCGAAAACGGCGCCAACTCGTCCTTCGTGTCGGTCGCTGCCGATCCCGACGTGCCGGTCACTGAAATCCTCAAGAGGCCGCAGGCGTGGATTGCCGATCCGGCCCGCGCCCGCCATTCGCATATTCCCCTGCCCCGCGATCTGTTCGCGCCCGAGCGGACGAACTCCGCCGGTGTTGAATTCGGCCATGCCGCTTCGCTCGCCGCGCTCCGGGCTGAGGTCGCCAAGGCACCGGCGTCGGTTGACGCCGCGCCACTAATTGACGGCGTCGCGATCAAGGGCACGAACCGCGATGTGAAGTCGCCGATCGACGGCGCAACGATCGGGCGCGTCACGGAATGCGACGAAGCTGCCGTGACGTCGATGATGCGCGCGGCGCAGCACGGCTTTGCGGCATGGAACGCAACCGCCCTTGAAACGCGCGCCGCGGCGCTCGATCGCGCCGCCGACCTGATCGAAGCCCGACGCGGCCGGCTGATCGCGCTGCTGCAGAGCGAGGGCGGCAAGACCCTGGACGACTGCATGTCCGAAGTGCGGGAGGCCGCCGATTTCTGTCGCTACTACGCGGCCCGGGCCTTGAGCGATTTCGTGCCGAAGACGCTGCCGGGGCCGACCGGTGAGAGCAACCAGCTTCGTCATCGCGGCCGCGGCGTTTTCATTTGCATCAGCCCGTGGAATTTCCCGCTCGCCATTTTCACCGGGCAGGTTGCCGCCGCGCTGGTCGCCGGCAACGCCGTGGTTGCCAAGCCGGCCGAGCAGACGCCGCTGATCGCGTTCGAGACGGTGAAGTTGCTGCATGAGGCCGGCGTGCCGGCGGCGGCGCTGCATCTCGCGCCAGGCGACGGCAAGGTCGGTGCATTATTGACCGCGCATCCGGCGGTCGCCGGCGTTGCCTTCACCGGCTCGACCGACGTGGCGCGTCTCATCAATCGAGCGCTGGCGGCCAAGGATGGGCCGATCGTGCCGCTGATCGCCGAGACGGGCGGCATCAATGCCATGATTGTCGACGCCACCGCGCTCCCCGAGCAGGTCACGGACGATGTGGTGATGTCGGCGTTTCGCTCCGCCGGCCAGCGTTGTTCGGCGCTGCGGCTGCTCTGCGTGCAGGACGATGTCGCCGACAAGGTCCTGGAAATGATCGAGGGCGCGGCGCGTGAATTGAAGCTCGGTGATCCGCGCGATCTTTCCACCCATGTGGGGCCGGTGATCGACGACGAAGCCAAGGGCAGGCTCGAGCGCTGGATCGCTGGCATGGCGGCGCGCGGGGCGCTGCGCTTTCAGGGCGAGGACGGTCCGGCGGACGGCACCTTTGTCGCGCCGGCCATTGTCGAACTCGCCGGTGCGCGCGACCTCGCCGAAGAGGTGTTCGGCCCTGTGCTGCATGTCGTGCGCTGGCGGGCCGGCGAGCTCGACGCGCTGCTCGCTGCCATCGCCGGCACCGGCTACGGCCTGACGCTGGGCGTCCACTCGCGCATTGACGCGATGATCGACAAGGTTGCGGCGCGATTGGCCAATGGGAATGTCTACATCAATCGAAACATGATCGGCGCCGTGGTCGGCTCGCAGCCATTCGGCGGCAACGGTTTGTCCGGCACCGGGCCCAAAGCCGGCGGGCCGAACTATCTGGCTCGCTTTGCGTTGGAACAGGTGGTGACCGTGAATACTGCGGCCTCCGGGGGCAATGCGACGCTGTTGGCTGAGGGTGAATAAACACAGGCGATTTGTAGTCTCTCCACCAAGCTGCGTCATTCTGTCACGCCGCCCCCCATCACTCATTCGTGCGCGCGCACAGGATCGAGCGTACGCGCACGTTGAATGATTGAGCATGTGAGAGATAAGCAGGGAGCGAGAACGATGCGAGTGAGAATTCCGATTGCCGCGACCTTGGCTGCTGTGATGGCGGTCAGTTCGCTCGGTATTGGCGCCGCCACGGCGGCGCCGGCGGCTTCATTGCAGAAGGCCGTTCAATTGAATGCCGACAATGCCGATATCATTCAGGTCGCTTCGAAGAAGAAGCGGCATCGTGGTCACAGCGCCGCCGGCGCCGCCGCCTTTGCCGGCATCGCCGGAGCGATGATCGGGCTGGCGATCCAGGATTCGCAGCGGGATCGCTACTATCGCGACGGCTATTACTATGGCGACCGCGGCTATTACGGGCGCAGTGGCTATTACGGGCGTAGCGGGTATTACGGTGGCTCCCGCTACTACAACAGCGGCCGGACCTACTATCGGCCGCAGCCCCATCGCGGCTACCCCAACCCGCGCCCGGATATGGGCGCGGGCGGGCATCCGGGCAACTATGTCGGCAGCCCCCCTATCCAGAATGACGGCATGAACCGCTAGCACCGCGAACAAACACCGAGGGCCGCACGATCCGCGGCCCTCATTTTCTTTAACAATGCATTGAAAACTATCGGCTATGGTGCCCCATGGCCGATTCGATTTCACGCCTCCACAATGCCGTCCTGGCTGCCCGGGCCGCAGACCCGGCGAAATCGCGTACAGCCAAGCTTCTTCAGGCCGGCCGGGCGAAAATGGCCAAAAAGCTCGCGGAAGAGGCGGTCGAGGTCGTGATCGACGCCCTCGATGGCCAGCCTGAGGCCGTCGTCCGCGAAAGCGCGGATTTGCTCTACAATCTCGTTGTGCTCTGGGTCCATGCCGGCGTTACCCCGGATCAGGTCTGGGCCGAAATGCGTCGCCGCGAGCGGCTTTTCGGAATTGCCGAAAAATTGCCCAAGGATTCGGTCAAGGACCTGGTCAAGCCGCAGCCGCAGCCGCAGCCGCAGCCCAAATCGGTGGCCCGGGTGGTCGCGCTGCAGCCCCAGCGGACTGCGAAGCGACGCTAGAGCGTCGTTTCTCCGTCACAATTCCCCAGCAAGAGTGCGCGTATGACCCCGATCGAGGCCGCCCCCCCGCGTAACTGGCTGCGCCGTCTTTACGACCGCTGCATCGAAGCCGCCCACAAGCCGCATGCCACCTGGACGATGGGGGCGATTTCCTTCGCGGAAAGCTCGTTCTTCCCGATTCCGCCGGACGTCATGCTGGTGCCGATGTCGCTGGCGCATCCCAAGCGGGCCTATTGGTTCGCCACGGTTTGCACCATCTCCTCGGTTCTCGGCGGCATCCTCGGTTACGCCATCGGTGCTTTTCTATACGACTCGGTCGGAGCCTGGCTGGTCTCGGTGTACGGACTCCAGGACAAGATGGAGACGTTCCGTCACGGCTACGCCCACTGGGGCGCGTGGATTATCCTGCTCAAGGGTCTGACGCCGATCCCCTATAAAGTCGTGACCCTGACCGCGGGCTTTGCGGCCTACAACATCTTCCTGTTCATTATTTTCTCGATCCTCGCGCGCGCGATGCGGTTTTATATGGTCGCGTTCCTGATCCATCGGTACGGCGAGCAGGCGCGGCTGATGATCGAGAAGCGCCTGGGCCTCTATACCGCCATCGGCGCGGCGGTGGTCGTGTTCGGCCTCGTCGGAGCGGTATACTTGTTCTGACCGAATCGGCGGTTTTTTGCCTCCGCCGCCCGGCTGTGCGGATACACTGATATTGCGCGTTATGGGGCCGGCGTCGGTGGCCCGGATTTCAGGCGCAGTAGAGATGTCTTGGGGCGCTGCACATTTTTGGCTTTGGCATGCGGCAATGGCCGCACAGCGTGGCCTGCTGACGGCCGCGCTGTTGCTGGCCGCGCCCGCTATCGTTCTGGGGCAGGATCAGCGCGCCAAGCCTGAAGAACCTGGCTTGTTCGAAAGCATCGGCCGGTGGTTCGACAATCTCGGCTCATCGTTCAAGGATGCCGGCAAGGGCGTGGAGAATTTCGGCCGCGAGGCCGGCGTTGCGGCAAAGTCGACGGTCGAAGGCGCGAGGGACGCTGCAGGCGCGGTCGCCCGAATTCCCACGGCTCGCGTCGTTACGGGCCACGAGAAGTGCCGCACCGCCCCAAACGGTGCGCCGGATTGCGTCGCCGCGGCAACCGCCATGTGCAAGGCGCGCGGTTTCGTCAGCGGCACAAGCGCCGACATGACCACCGCCGAGACGTGCCCTGCGCAGGTCTATCTTTCCGGTCGGAACAGCGGCGCAGAATGTCGCACCGAGACCTTCGTTTCGCGCGCGCTCTGCCAGTAGGCTTTTTTCGTCAATCCGCAGGAATGGCATGCGCCGCCGGGCTGTCGCCTTGTCCGGCTGTGCGTGCCGTGTTCTGTTGCTCTCAACGAAAAGACTGAGGGAGCAAACGCCCATGAATCTTCACGCCAAACTTCTCGAACGCGAGGCGGCCGGCAAGCCGGTCACCGTCGGCGTTATCGGCGCCGGCAAATTCGGCACCATGTATTTATCGCAAGCGCGACTGACCGCCGGCACCCACATCGTCGGCGTCGCCGACCTGAATGCTGACCGGGCCCGCGGTCAGTTGAAGACGGCCGGCTGGCCGGAGACGCTTTACGCTGCAGCATCGCTCGACGACGCGCACGCCAGGCGCGCGACCCTCGTCACGCCGGATGCGGAATCGCTGATCGCCGATCCGCGCATCGAGGTCATTGTCGAAGCGACCGGTGTTCCGGGCGCCGGCATCGCGCATTGCCTCAAGGCGATCGAGCATGGCAAGCACATTGTCATGGTCAATGTCGAAGCCGATGCCGTCGCCGGCCCGCTGCTGGCGCGCAAGGCCAAGGCCGCGGGCGTTGTCTATTCCCTGGCCTGGGGCGATCAACCGGCGCTGATCTGCGAGCAGGTCGATTGGGCCCGCGCCGCCGGCTTCAAGGTCATCGCGGCGGGCAAGGGCACACGCTATGAGCCGCATTACCACCGATCCAACCCGGACAATGTCTGGGACATCCTCGACCGCTATCTCAACATCACGGATCGCAATTCCATCAATCCAAAGATGTTCAATTCCTTCGTCGATGGCACCAAGTCGGGCATCGAGATGACCGCCGTATGCAATGCCACGGGCTTGCGGCCGCAACCGGACGGCCTGCATTTCCCGCCGGCGACGCGGTTCGAACTTGCCGACATCTGCAAGCCCAAGGCGGAGGGCGGTACGCTCGAGGGGGAAGGCGTCACCGAAGTAACGTCGTCGGTCTATCGCGACGGCACGGATGTGCCGCATCATCTGGCGCTCGGCACCTATGTCGTGTTCGAAGGCGAAACCGACTACGCGCGGCGCTGTTTCAAGGAGTATGCGATGTTGCCGGACAAGTCCGGCAAATATGCCGCGCTGTACCGGCCGATCCATATGATCGGGCTGGAGCTCGGCATTTCGGTAGCGTCATGCGCGCTGCGCCATGAGCCGACCGGCGCGCCGGTTGCATTCCGTTCGGATGTGGTGGCGACGGCCAAGAAAGCACTCAAGGCCGGCGAAATGCTGGATGGCGAGGGTGGCTTCTGCGTCTGGGGCAAGCAGACTCCGGCCGACGTCTCGCTCGATGGCGGCTTGCTGCCGCTCGGTCTCGCGCACGACGTCAAGCTCAAGCGCGACATCGCCGAAGGCGAAGCCTTGCGCTGGTCGGACGTCGATTACGACGCGAGCGATATCGCGGTGAAAGTGCGGCGCGAGATGGAAGCCGCCTTCGGTCGTCAGAACGTGTCTTAAAAAGTAATCGCCCGCTTGCGCGGGCGATCACCACATTCGAGATGCAGCTTAGCGGCAGCGCCGCACGTAGCGATAGCCGTTCCAAACGGTCACGCAGCGGCGATAGCCCGGGTAATAGCCGTAGCTGCGGTAACGCGGCGGACCGTAATAGCGGCGGTGATGATGCCGATGGTAGTAGCCGCGATGGCGGCGCGGGCCGTAGTAGTACTGCACTGTCTCGGTCGCCGTTGGCATCGTGGCGCCCAGACCTGGATTGGCCTTGGCCGCCTGCGCCGGGCCGGGTGCGGCCAGGGCAAACAACGCTGCCGCCGCGGCGGCGAAAATGGTCGTCCTGATCATGAGCTGCTCCTCACTGGTGTCGATGCTATTAATAACGATCGGCGGAGTAGGTTCCTGCGGTGCTTGTCGATTTGCCCCGAAAGCGCCACATCCGGGGGCCACGGAACTCCGAGAACCCAGGTGGAACCGCGGTTGACCGGCGGCTTCGCGTGGCTATTATCCCGCCCGCGAAGCGCCGGAGCGGGTTGTCTCGGCTCCCTGGCGCGATGAAAGATGCCCCTGTGGCGGAATTGGTAGACGCGCCTGACTCAAAATCAGGTACCGCAAGGTGTGCTGGTTCGAGTCCGGCCAGGGGCACCATCTTCCTCGCAAGGTTCGGCCGAACGCCCGCACTGACGGCGTCGGCGCCTGTCCCGGTCAAGCAGAAGCCGGTTCGCCGTCCGGAAACGCGCCACATCAGTCTGGAACCGCCGGATGCCTGAAATTCAGTCCATGATGCGTAAAGACCCGGTTGCCAGTGCCGCGGCGCTCGTGGCGCTGGTCGGGCTCGCCACGATTTTCGGCTTTCTGTTCTTCGAGCATGTGCTGGGCTATGAGCCCTGTGCTCTGTGCCTCGACCAGCGCAAGGCGTTCTACGTCGCCGTGCCGCTGGCCGCGTTGCTGTGTCTGGGCGCGGGTCATGGCGCCTCCCGGAAAGTGCTGCTGCTCGGCTTTCTGGTGATCGCGGCCGTTATGCTCTGGAATACGGGGCTCGCCGCCTTCCACGCCGGAGTGGAGTGGAAGTTCTGGCCGGGCCCGGCTGATTGCTCGGGGCCGGTCAATAATTTCGGCACCGCCGGCGACATGCTCAACCGTCTGCAGACCATCCGCATCGCGCGCTGCGACGATGCCTCGTGGCGCCTGTTCGGCATTTCGATGGCCGGTTACGACGTCTTGATTTCAACGTTTCTCGTCGCGGTCGCCGCCATCGGCGCGAAAGCGGCGTGGGCGCGGCCGGCGGAAGACGCCTGAAGCCGCACCCACGCCTCGCGACAGCGGAGCACGTTGCAAGCCCGGTCCGATTGAGGACCAGCGCGTGCATAGCTCGACGCTGTCGCGGGAGACCTGCGGGGACAATCCCGGCAAGCTCATCAGGCCTGAAAAGAAACGACCACGAATTAGAGGTGCGCGTACATCCGGCGTCACCCGCTTTTCGTGGCCGTAACCGCGGTATAACCGCGGCGCAACGGAGCGCTGCCATGCGCTCGACATCGCGATTGAAACGCATATAGGTAGCCGGGGGTTCCGCCGCAAGATGGTCGCAGACGCTTCTTTGCCGAGGATCTGACATGAGCACCGCTACTCACTTGGCGCCGGCCGGCTACACCGGGACCGCCAAGAGCCTGCACTGGCTGATCGTCATCCTGCTGATCGCCCAATTTACCTTCGCGTGGACGATGCCGCACATCGGCCGCAATACGCCGGTGACGACGTTGATCAGTCTTCATTTTACCTTTGGCGTGATCATCCTGGCCGTCGCGCTGATCCGGCTGCTCTTTCGCCTGACGCGCGGCGTCCCGGAGCCGGAGGCGGGCATTCCCGGCTGGCAGGAAAACTCGGCGCAGATCGTGCACTGGCTGCTGTATCTGCTGTTGCTGGTGGTGCCGCTGCTCGGCTGGATCAATGCCGACTGGCGCGGCATGCCGATCGCGATGTTCGGCCACGAATTGCCGCATCTGATCGCGGCGCGTGCCGCGGGCTGGCAGTGGACCGGGGACGTGCACGGTCTTCTGGCCAACTATGCGATGCTCATTCTGGTCGGCCTGCACGTGGCCGCGGCGCTCTATCACCACATGGTCATGGGCGACGGCGTGCTCAAGCGGATGCTGCCGGGCCGCTGGATAAAATGAGAGGGCGGCCGTCAAGGCCACCCTCTCGATCCGAGCCAGCTTGAGCTCGTCAGTCGATTTCTTCGATCACCTGCCGGGTGCCCGGATCGACAAGGTAAACCCCGGCGCCGCTGCGAATATATCGGTATTCGCGAACGGTCGGCACTTCACGATAAACCTCCTCGGGGAAAGTTTCGATTTGCACCGTCTGCGGCACTTCCTGGCCGATAACGACCGTCGTCGAACCGCGCGGGGCGGAGCCCGTGGTGATCTGGCGTGACGTCGTGTGCTGGCGGAGGTAGGCACGTTGCTTGTCCGACAGGTTGACGCGCCTTTCCCGCGTGGTGCTCACGCTGGCGCGCGAGTCGCCGCCGCGCTCGATCACGTCGACGATCTTGTGCGTTTGCGGATGCACAATGATCACCTGCTCGCGCACCACGAAGTAATCATAGCCGCGATACTGCGGGACGATCTCGACGATGGTGGTCGGCACGGGGTGAAGGCTAACGGTTCGCGGCACGGCAGTGCCAACCGAGATCGCGAAATTCACGTTCGTTACCGGCTTCACGTCGAGCCTGGTGACCGCCTGACGCAGGCGGGCCTTCTCTTCGGTTTTGAGAGACGCCGAGACGCGAACGCTTGACTCCGTCCTTGTGTCGGTTGCGGTGTCGCGATCACGCTCGTTGGTCCGGGAGTTGGTGGTGGCCTGGTCGCGGTCGCTGGAGCCGGTGCCTTGCGCGGCCGCCGGCCGCTTCGGGTCGGTCTGGCCCGCTGTATTCGACTTGCTGTCAGCCGGTTCGGTGGCCTGCTTGCGGTCGGACGCCGGGCTCTTGTCGTCGCGGGCGGCCTTCGACTTGTCTCTGGCCGTATCGCTCGACGAGCTGTTGCTGGCCTTGTCGTCGGGCCTGGAGCCATTGCGCGGCGACGCGGTGGTGTCCTGTGCCGACGAAGGCTTGCGGTCGCCGGCCCTGGTATCGTCCGCGGCCTTGGTGTCCGACGATTTTCTGTCGGTCGCGGACTGGCCGGTGGTTCCGGTTCCAGGGCGCTGGGCGCTGCCGTTTTCGGTGCGGTTCATTTCCTTTTGCGCGGAACCGTTTTCCTTCTGGCTCTGGATTGCCGCCGGCTGATCCGGCTTGGCGTCGCTACGCATTTGCGCATTTGCGCTCGCCGATATCGTCAATGCCAACGCGGCTGTTGTAACGAGAAGCTTGCTCTTCATAAGTTCCTCCTGGGTTTCTATCCCCCAGGACATCAAACGATATTTAATAGCGAGACGTTCCGCCTTCGAGGTTGAGTTTCTTATGAATGCGCGTTCATCTTATAATGATGAGATGATCATCCCGCGCTCGGCAATCGGTCCGTCCGTCGTGGAGCGCCTCGATGCGATAGAGCAATGCCGCCTTGCGCGCGGGGCAGTAATCAGAGACGCAACGCGCCGCCTCTAAGGCTCCAGCTCCGTATCCCAGTACAGATAGTCCAGCCAGCTATCGTGCAGATAGTTCGGCGGAAACTGGCGGCCGTTGCGATGCAGATGATGCACGGTCGGCTGATACGGCATTTGCGCCGGGAACATGTGGGCTTCGTTCATCGTCAGCGAGCCCTTGCGCAGATTGCAGGGCGAGCAGGCGGTGATGACGTTGTCCCAAGAGGTAATGCCGCCACGCGAGCGAGGAATGACATGGTCGAAGGTCAGGTCGTCGCGGCAGCCGCAATACTGACAGGAAAACCGGTCGCGCAGAAATACGTTGAAGCGGGTAAAGGCGGGGTGGGTCGAAGGCTTTACGTAGGTCTTGAGCGATACGACGCTCGGCAATCTCATCTCGAAGCTGGGACTTCGTACCGCCTGGTCGTAATTGGCGACGATACTGACCCGTTCGAGAAACACCGCCTTGATCGTGTCCTGCCAGGACCACAAGGACAGGGGGTAGTAACTCAACGGTCTGAAATCGGCGTTGAGCACAAGGGCCGGATACCCGGCGGGCGAAACATGCACGTTCAAGCGCTGCTCCTCGACCTCCAAGGACAGCCGCCGCCACGCGGCTTAGCCTCTACTAATAGGGCAGCGTGACGGGATTGTGAAAAAGATGCAAGGGGGCGGGCGGTGTCCGCCCACCACGGATAGGCGACGTTTACTTGCGGGCCGCAAAGTGCCGGGCGATGAATTCGCCGCCGTGGCGCAGGCCCTCTTGGTCGATACCATGACCAACCCCGGCTGAGATATGCCACTGCGCCGGCACTTCCAGCGCGGCGAGGCCCTGCGTTGCGTGCATGAGCGCCTGTACCGGGATGAGCTGATCCTGGTCGCCATGGATGAGCAGGACGGGCGGGCGGCTGGTGATCTCGCCGGCGAAAACCTCGAGATCGACTTCCTCCGGCAGCACCAGCATGCCGGAATAGCCGACAATGGCCGCCGGCGCGACGGCGCGGCGCAGGCCGACCTGCAGCGCCATCATGGTGCCCTGGCTGAAGCCGACCAGCGCCAGCGCCTCGCCCGGCAGGCCGCGGCGCGCCAATTCGGTATCGAGGAATTCCTGCAGCGTCGGCGCCGCCATGTTGACGCCGGTCCAGCGTTCGTTGGGGTCGCGGAACGTCAGCGGAAACCATTCGCGGCCCATCGGCGCCTGACCGCAGGGGCGCGGCGCATGCGGCGACACGAAGGCGGCGTCCGGCAGCAGGTTCTGCCAGGCGCGGCCGATGTCGATCAAATCGTTGCCGTCGGCGCCGTAACCGTGGAGGAAGACGACGAGCTGCTTCGCCTTGCCGGATTTCGCTTCAAGCCGGGGTCCGTCGAGTGCCACGCTGTTTTCCTTTCGCCGTTTTCTTCACGGCCTTCTTAGCCGAAGTTGCCGGCTTTTTGGCTTTCTTGATTTGCGGCCAGTGCTTCCTGGCTTTGGTGGCTTTCGCCGCCTTGTCCGCCCTGGCTTCGAGGCTGATGCCCTCGCGCCGTTTGACGACGTGATAATAGGCCCACATCAGATGCGCCGCGACGCCGCGCCACGGCCGCCAGGCCTCCGCGATCTTGGTCAGCGCCTTGGGATCGGGCCGCTTCTTCAGGTTCAGCGCGATGCGGGCCGCTTCCTGCACGGCAAGATCGCCCGCCGGGAAAGCGTCGGCATGGCCGAGGCAGAACAACAGATAGATGTCGGCGGTCCACGGCCCGACGCCGTGCAGCGCCGTGAGCAAAGCGTGCGCGGCGTCGGCATCCATCTCGCCGACGGCGTTGAGGTCGATCGCGCCGGTGGAGACCGCCTTGCCGATTTCCTTGACCGCCTTGACCTTGGCGTTGGACAGGCCGAGGCGCTTGAGCTTGTCGCTGCGCGCCGCGCGCACCGTGTCGTGATGAAACGGATCGAAAGCCTTGAACAGGCGATCGCGGATGGCCGCGGCGCTGGCGGTCGATAGTTGCTGGCCGCACACGATGGCGCAGAGGCCCGGATAGCCGCCTTGGCGGCGGCGCAGCGCGAAAGCGCCGGCCTTTTGCGCCACCGGCGCCAGCCGCGGGTCGATGCGGATCAGTTCGCCAAGGCCGGCTTCGAGGTCGGCCTGGGTGTGGAGGAAGTGGGTCATGCGAGTGTACTCATGCCATGGTATGGAGGAGGCTGTCATCGCCCGCGTTGACAGCTGATTTTTTATGACGCCACCCGTTTTCCGATTTGCCCCGAGCCCGAACGGCTACCTGCATCTGGGCCACGCGCTCTCGGCGCTGCTCAATATCGAAGCCGCGCGCGCGGCCGGCGGGCGGATGCTGCTGCGCATCGAGGACATCGACGTGACGCGCTGCCGGCCGGAATTCGAGGCGGCGATCCACGAGGATCTCGCCTGGCTCGGCGTGACATGGGAACAGCCGGTGCGGCGGCAGTCGGAACACTTCGCGGATTACAGCGAGGCGCTCGAGCGCCTGCGCGCCCTGGACATCGTTTATCCGAGCTTCGAAAGCCGCGCCGAGATCGCGGCGCTGGTCGCCGCGCGTGAACCGTGGCCGCGTGATCCCGACGGCGCGCCACTTTATCCGGGCGCGGCGAAGTCGATAACGCCGCACGAGCGCGCCCGGCGCATGGCAGCGGGCGAGCCTTACGCCCTGCGGCTCGACATGCAGAAGGCGCTTGCGCAAGGGGCCGGCAAACTGACCTGGTCCGAATACGGCGATGGCGCCACCGGGGATATCGCTGCCGATCCGGCGGCCTGGGGCGACGTGGTGCTCGCCCGCAAGGATGCGCCCGCGAGCTATCATCTCGCCGTTGTCGTTGACGATGCGCTGCAGGGCGTGACCGACATCGTGCGCGGGCTCGACCTGTTTCATGCCACCAGCGTGCACCGTCTGCTGCAGACCTTGCTCGCCCTGCCGGCGCCGCGCTATCGCCATCACCGGCTTGTTCTCGACGCCGATGGCCGCAAACTGTCGAAATCGACGGCTGCCACGGCCTTGCGCGAACTGCGCGCGCAGGGATTAACCCCGTCCGACATCCGCCGCCGGGTCGGGCTCGATTGAGCGGCGGCGCCATGGCAATGTCGTCCGCAGGGGCGATGGGTATGGCGAAGCGCAGGAAGACCGTCAAAAAGCCGAAGAAAGCCGGAGCAAAGCGGGTCACGCCGCGACGCCGGCTGCCGGCCGCGCGCGCCAAATCTCTTACGCGCGAGCGCGCGATGGAGGCCGCCCTTGCCGGCATCGCTCACGATATCCGCACGCCGCTGACCGGCATCGTCGCGCTGGCCGATCTGTTGTCGGCGTCCGATCTCGGTGAGCGCGAACGCGGCTGGGCCAGCGCCATCAAGAGCGGCGCCGATCATCTAGCGCAGATCGCGACACTGCTGGTCGATGCCGTGCGCGCCGACGCCATCGGCCTGGTCCTGCGCGACGAGCCGTTTTCGCCACGGCAATTGGCCGAGGCCGTCGCCCAAGCCCTGGCCGCGCGGGCTGGCAGCAAATCGATTGCCGTGCAAACCAGCGTCGGCGCCTTGCCGGACTTTGTGTCGGGCGATGCGCTGCGCTTGCGCGCGGCGCTGGAGAACCTTGCCGACAATGCGGTGAAATTCACGCGCGCAGGCTCGGTCCGTTTTGATGCGGCGTCAACCAGAGCGGCGCGCGGCCGCGTGCGCCTCACCTTCACGTTCACCGACACCGGCATCGGCCTTTCGCCTGCCGACGTTAGGCCGCTGTTCAAGCCGTTCGCGCAGGCCAACGAAGATGTGGCGCAACGGTATGGCGGCGCCGGCCTCGGTCTTGTCTTCGTGCGCCGTATCGCGCGCGCCATGGGCGGCGATCTCACCGTGACCAGTAAGCCCGGCAAAGGCTCGGTGTTCACGCTCACCGTGCTGACTTCTCCTGCCGCTGCCGCATCCGAGCAGGACGCGGCGCTGGCTGCGCGGCGCGCGCTTACCATTCTTTGCGCCGAAGACAATCCTTATGGCCGCGTGGTGATGAACGCGATTCTCACCGCGCTTGGCCATCGCGCCGTGTTCGTCGAGAGCGGCCAAGCGGCGGTGACGGCGGTGGCGCGCGGGGGCTTTGATGCCGTCCTGATGGATGTGGCGTTGCCGGATATAGACGGGCTGGAAGCCACCCGCCGCATTCGCGCCTTGCCCGGGTTGCCGTCGCGGATCACGATCATTGGCATCTCGGGTCATGACGATGCCGGTCATGCCGCGGCCGCGCGGGGCGCGGGCATGACCGATTATCTGCCGAAGCCGATCAGCCCACGACAATTGTCGCTGGCGCTGGCGAGAGTTCCGCAAACCGGCGATTGAGACGCGACTTCAGGCGTGTATGATTGCACGTCCGGGAGCGCCACCTCATGTCGAACGTCCTCCACGCCGATGCGAAACCGACGCTGAGCTCGAAGGTTTACGAGGTCGCCGACTTCGCCGCGGCGCAGGAGATGTTCCACAGCAACGGCTGGACCGACGGCTTGCCGGTGGTCCCGCCAACCGAAAAAGCCGTCGCCGAATGTCTCGACTGGGCGCTGATGCCGCCCGACCAGTTGATCGGCATCGAGCCGGTACGCGCCCAGCCCATTACCGCAGAGAAGCTGGCGATCAACGCCGTGATGGCCGGCTGTCTGCCGATGCATTTCCCGGTCGTCGCCACAGCCTGGCAGGCGATGCTGAAAGACGAGTTTCTGCTCCATGGCATATCATCGAGCACCGGCGGCTGCGCGGTGTTCGTGGTCATCAACGGGCCGATCCGTCTTGAGATTGGCGCTTCCGGAACCTTCAACGCGCTCGGCAACAGCGATCGCGCCACAGCAGTGATCGGGCGCGCGGTTCGCCTCGGCCTGATCAATCTGATGGATGTGCGGCCCGGCGGCATCGACCGCTCGACCTTCGGCCATCCCGGCAAGTTCTCGTACTGCCTGGCCGAAGACGAGGAGGGCACGTCGTGGCAATCGCTGGCCGCGATGCGCGGCATTCCCGACGGCCTGTCCGCCGTCACGGTGATGGCGGCCATGTCGCCGCGCCAGATCATGAACGAGTGGACCAACGATCCGAAAGAAATTCTCGAAACCTTCGCTGCGGAGATGCGCGCCAACCAGTTGAACTATTCGATCTACGGCGGCAACTACGCCATTGTCGTTCCCAAGCAGTTGCGTGACATCATCGAAGCAGCGGGCTGGAGCAAACAGGATGTCGCCGACTACGTTCACGAGCGCGCGCGCGTGACGCGCAAGGAGTGGGCCAATGTCGGCAAGGGCGCGATCGTGCGTGACCGCCCCGAGAAAATTCACGCCGCACTTGGTTCGCCGGATGACCTGCTGGTGATTGCCGCCGGGGGTCCGGCGGGCGGTTTCGGCGCCGTCATTCCGCCGTGGATGGGCAGCAAGACCCGCGCGGTCACGGCCGCCATCGGCGCCTGCGTCGATTGCGAGCCGCCGAAGGGCTGAAGACGAAGTCAACGATAAGAAGCAGGAAGGGAAGAAACATGGCCTTGCATATTTTCGATCCGACTCATGAGCTCAAGGCGGCCGGCATTCGCCCGGCGCCGCGTCCGTTGACGCTCGAGGGCAAGACCGTCGGCATCATCACCAATGGCAAGGAAGGCACGAGGCCCTACTTTACAAGGGTCGAGCGGCTGCTGCGCGACGAGCTCGGCGTTGCCGACGTGGTGTGGCGCCAGAAGAAGAACTACAGCGCTCCGGCCGAAGCCGCGATCATCGATGAGGCGCGGCAATGGCACGCGGCGGTGACCGGCGTCGGCGATTGAGGAAGCTGTTCATCGTGCAGTCTGCACGACAGTATCGCGGTTGAGAAAGTCGGCGTTCCGGCCATCGGCGTCATGACGTCGCGTTTCGTCAGCGCGGCGGAGCTGATGTGCCGCGTGCTCGGCATGCCGGACTACAGGTTCTGCGTCATCGGCCACCCGATCAGCAGCGCATCCGACGAGACCATGGAGCAATATGCGCGCGACACCATCGCCCAGGCGCGGGAACTGTTGCTGCGCGCCTAGGCGTTCGTCAGATCGTTCTTGCGCTCGACGATGCGGACGAGATCGCCCATGATGCGGTTGAGCTCGAAGTCCTTGGGCGTATAGACGGCGGCGACGCCGGCCTTCTCCAGTTCGGCGGCGTCTTCCGGCGGGATGATGCCGCCGGCGACCACCGGTACATCGAGCCCGGCGGCCCTCATGCGGCCGACCACATCCTTGACCAGCGGCAGATGGCTGCCCGAGAGGATCGACAGGCCGATGACGTGGGCCTTGTTGTCGCGCGCGGCTTCGACGATTTCTTCCGGCGTCAGGCGGATGCCTTCATAGACGACCTGCATGCCGGCATCGCGGGCGCGCACGGCGATCTGCTCGGCGCCGTTGGAGTGGCCGTCGAGCCCCGGCTTGCCGACCAGGAATGTGAGGCGGCGGCCGAGCTTCGACGACACGCGATCGACATCGGCGCGGATATCGTCGAGCCCCTCGACGTCGTTGCGCATGGCGTTGCCGACGCCGGTCGGCGCGCGGTATTCGCCGAAGGCTTCGCGCAAGGTCCAGCCCCATTCGCCGGTGGTGACGCCGGCCTTGGCGCACTGGATCGATGGCGGCATGATGTTGCTGCCTTCGGTCGCGGCGCGCTTGAGCGCGGCCAGCGCCTCGGCGACGGCCTTGTTGTCGCGCTGCGCGCGCCAGGCATTGAGCCGTTCGATCTGGTTGTGCTCGGCTTCCTCGGGCACGGTCATGATGGAATCGATACCGCCGGTGAGGGGCGACGGCTCGGTCTCGAGATACTTGTTGACGCCGACGACCACCTGATCGCCGCGCTCGATGGCTTCGAGACGCGCGGTGTTCGACTCGACGAGACGCTGCTTCATGTAGCCGGTCTCGACCGCGGCCACGGCGCCGCCCATGTCCTCGATGCGCTTGAGTTCTTCGCGGGCTTCGGCTTTCAGTTCCTCCACCTTGCGGGTGATCTCGGAAGAACCGTCGAAGATGTCGCCGTATTCGAGGAGGTCGGTTTCGTAGGCGAGGATCTGCTGCATGCGCAGCGACCACTGCTGGTCCCACGGCCGCGGCAGGCCGAGCGCCTCGTTCCAGGCCGGCAATTGCACCGCGCGCGCGCGTGCGTTTTTCGACAGCGTGACGGCCAGCATCTCGATGAGAATGCGGGCGACGTTGTTTTCCGGCTGCGGTTCGGTGAGGCCCAGCGAGTTGACCTGCACGCCATAGCGGAACAGGCGCTGCTTGGGATCGGTGACGCCATAGCGCTCGCGCGTGATCTCGTCCCAGAGTTCGCTGAAGGCGCGCATCTTGCAGACTTCGGTGACGAAGCGCAGGCCGGCATTGACGAAGAACGAAATGCGGCCGACCACCTCGCCGAACTTGGCCTGATCGACTTCCCCGGAGTTCTTCACGGTGTCGAGCACGGCGATGGCGGTGGCCAGCGCGTAAGCCAGTTCCTGCACCGGCGTCGCGCCGGCTTCCTGCAAGTGATAGGAGCAGATATTCATCGGATTCCACTTCGGCAGTTCCGAAGTGGTGAAGATCGCGACGTCCTTGATCAGGCGAAGCGACGGCTTCGGCGGAAACACGTAAGTGCCGCGCGACAGGTACTCCTTGATGATGTCGTTCTGGATGGTGCCGGTCAGCGCCGTGCGCGGCGCGCCGGTCTCGTCGGCCACGGCGATGTAGAGCGCCATCAGCCACGCCGCGGTGGCGTTGATGGTCATCGAGGTGTTCATCGAGCCGAGCGGGATCTGGTCGAACAGCGCGCGCATGTCGCCGAGATGGCTGACCGGCACGCCGACCTTGCCGACTTCGCCGCGCGACAGGACATGGTCGCTGTCGTAACCGGTTTGCGTCGGCAGATCGAAGGCGACCGACAGACCGGTCTGCCCCTTGGCGAGGTTCTTCCGATACAGCGCGTTGGAATCCGCGGCCGTCGAATGGCCCGCATAGGTGCGGAAAATCCAGGGTTTATCGCGCTTCTGCTTCTCGATGGTCATGACCGGCACTCATGGGAATAACCCAAGGTGCCGTGTTTTTTATTGCAACGCAATATGAAATCGGCCGGCGCTGGTATCGGCCTCCGTCACCGCGCGGCGCGCCACCAGGGCCGCCACCATGGCCACCGTGATAAAGCCGAGCGGCAGAACGACGAAGGGGAAGGCCAGCAACAACAAACAGGCGGCGCCGATCGTCGGCAGCTCATAGGGCAGGAAGCCGGTGTGACGCGCGCGGCGAAACAGGAAGGCGAGCGGCACCGCGAGCACGGCGAGATCGTAGGGATAGAGATACGGCGTCGCCAGCAACGAAGCGACGCCGAGCGCCGCGGTCTTCATCTCATGGCTCGCGCGACTGCGCCACAGCACGGCAATGGTGACGGCCGCGGCCGCAATGATCGCGCCTTGCACCGACCAGGCCAGCACTTCGCTGCCGTCCATCGAGCGGATCATGCCGAAGGCCGTTTGCAGCTTGCCGAAATTGGCCCAGCCCTTGGACAGAAACGCCTCCGACGTGTGGCGGATATTGGCGATGAAGCCTTGCCATGTCGGCAGGCCGAACGCGGCCAGCGAGAGCGCCGACCATGCGAGGGTCACGGCGCCCGCCGCGGCGATGGTGCGCCAGTAACCGCCGGCGATCAGCGCGATCGGGATGAGGATGCCGAGTTGCGGCTTGTAGGTAAGAACGCCGAAGGCAAGCCCGGCGAGGACCGGCCGCTCCGCGAGCAGCACGAGGCCTGCGCCCATCAGGCCCGCGCTCAGAAAGCCGTTCTGGCCGACAATGGCGTTGAACAGCACGCCGGGAAAAGCGGCGGCGAGCAGATAGCCGCTGCGTTCGCCGATGATGGCGCGGATCGTGAGCAGATAGATCGGAAAGGTGACGGCGAGCCACAGCAGATAGGCCGGGATATAAGGCAACAGCGCCAGCGCCGCGGCGACGAACAGGAAATTCGGCGGATAGTGCCAGCCGAAATAGCCCTCGAAGGCACGGCCGAGCGCCGTCTCCTCCATGGCCTTGTGCGCCGGCCAGTCATAGACGGCGGGCGAATGGCCTTCGAGTACCATCCGGCCCGCCGCCCAGACATTGACGAAGTCGTCCGGAATGCCGTTGCCATCGGCGCCGACAAGCCACAGATGGTTGAAATAACTCGCTAAAAGATAAGTCGCCGTGACCATCAGAAGGGCGACGCCGACGAGTTCCACCGGCCGGCTCAGGACAGCGCCGGGTGGCCGCGTCACGCCTGCGGCCGATAAGTCCTTGCTGCCGGAAACCGCCATGCCCCTTGCCGCATTGTGAGGCGCCGACCTTAGGCCACCTCGGCTTGCGGAACCCTTAAACGCCTTCGGGCGATATTGCGTCGCAGCATGACTTGGGTCACACTCGCTGCGGAAAAATAAAACAAACTTTCATCCGAGGAGATGACCGATGCCGGCGGTTGCGAAGGTGGAGCGGGAGGGGCCGCTCAAGTCCCTGTATGACATTGGCGAAATCCCGCCGCTCGGTCACGTGCCCGAGAAGATGCACGCCTGGGTGATCCGTCAGGAGCGCCACGGGCCGCCGGAGCAGTCATTCCAGCTCGAGGCCGTGCCGACATGGCCGATCGGCGAAGAGGATGTTCTCGTTCTGGTGATGGCTGCCGGCGTCAACTACAACGGCATCTGGGCCGGGCTCGGCCAGCCGATCACGCCCTTCAACGTCCACAAGCAGCCGTTCCACATCGCCGGCTCCGATGCCTCGGGCATCGTCTGGGCGGTCGGCTCCAAGGTGAAGCGCTGGAAGGTCGGCGACGAAGTCATCGTCCACTGTAACCAGGACGACGGCGACGACGAGGACTGCAACGGCGGCGATCCGCTTTTGTCGCCGTCGCAGCGTATCTGGGGCTACGAGACGCCGGACGGTTCGTTCGCGCAGTTCTGCCGCGTGCAGTCGCGCCAGTTGATGATCAAGCCGGCGCATTTGTCGTGGGAAGAGGCGGCCTGTTATACGCTGACGCTCGCCACCGCCTATCGCATGCTGTTCGGCCACGCGCCGCACACCCTCAAGCCGGGCGACAACGTGCTGGTGTGGGGCGCCTCCGGCGGCCTCGGCGTGTTCGGCATCCAGCTCGCCGCTGCCTCCGGCGCCAACGCCATCGGCGTCATCTCGGACGATTCCAAGGCCGAGTATGTCTATAACCTCGGCGCCAAGGGCGTGATCAACCGCAAGGATTTCAAGTGCTGGGGCCAGTTGCCCCAGGTGAACTCGCCCGAATTCAACGAATGGGCCAAGGAAGCGCGCCGCTTCGGCAAGGCGATCTGGGACATCACCGGCAAGCGTGACGTCGATATCGTATTCGAGCATCCGGGCGAGCAGACCTTCCCGGTTTCGGCCATGGTGGTGAAGCGCGGCGGCATGGTGGTGTTCTGCGCCGGCACGACGGGCTTCAACATCACTTTCGACGCGCGCTACGTGTGGATGCGGCAGAAGCGCATCCAGGGCTCGCACTTCGCGCATTTGAAACAGGCCTCTCAGGCCAATCGTTTCGTGCTCGAGCGCCGCATCGATCCGTGCCTGTCCAGGACTTTTTCGTGGATGGAAATCCCGAAGGCGCACACCATGATGTGGAAGAACCAGCATCCGCCCGGCAACATGGCGTGTCTGGTGAACGCCACCGTCACGGGCCTCAAGACTTACGAGGATGTGCTGGAAGTGGCGGGGCAGTCGTAACGCCGTTGCGCCACGCGCTTCATGCCCGATGCGTTTTCCTGAAAACGCTCTAGGGCAGCGTCGGGTGATCTTCGTGAACCGGTTCGGGCTCGGCCGTCGCCATGCGGCCGAGCCTTGCTTTTTGCACCACCGAGTTCAGTTCGCCGCCAAAAATGAAGATCGAGGCGCAGACATAGAGAAATATCAGCGCGATCATCGCCGAGGCGAGACCCGCATACATGTTGACATAGGCGAAGGCGTAGTCGGCGAGGTAGCGGCCGAAGGCGGCGCCGCCGATCATCCACAGCACCAGCGTCGCAACGATGCCCGGCGCGATTTCGCTGAAGCGGCGGTGGCCTGCCGGCAGCCAGCGGTGCACGATCAGCAGCGAGATGATCAGCACGATCGCCGCCGTCGCGAAGCGCGACAGGGTGACGAGATCGCTGAGCGGCTCTAGCGTCGGCACGTAGCGCACGATGCGGCTCCAGATGAACGGCGCCAGCACCACGAGGAATGAGAAGGCCAAAAGCGAGATCGCGGCGACGATGACGTAGCCGATCGACTCGATGCGCAGCAGCCACCACGGCCGCCGTTCGGCCATGCCGTAGGCGCGGTTGAGCGCGATGCGCAGGCTCTCGACGCCGCTCGAGGCGAAGTAGAGCGCGAACAGAACGCCGAAGGTCAGTACGTTGCCGCGGCTGCCGGTTAGCACGCCGCGAATGTCGGCCGCGATCGGACCCGCGACCTGCTCCGGCCAGGCTTCGAGCAGGATGCGCGCCGCCTCGTCCGCCAGACTTTCGGAGCCGAAGAACACCGCGGCCAGAGCGGTGCAGACGATCAGGAACGGGAACATCGCCATCAATAGCGACAGTGCGATGTGACTGGCGATGGCCCAGCCGTCGTCGGCCAGGAATTGCCGGCCGGCTTCCGCGACGACGCGCAATGATAACTTCACAAGGCGCAAAGCGCTGGGGTCCCTGGCTCGTGACGATCCGGCAGAGTTGGGGATTGGCGAGGCGTTGGCAAGTCACCGCCCGGCGGACGGTTATACCGACCGTCAGGCCGCCCGGACGTCGTTCAGGAAACGGCGGATCTCATCGTCGATATTGCCGGCTTCAACGGCGACGGCGTCGGCAAGTTCCTTGACCCCGGCCGCGGTCGAGCGCGCATCGACTGTCACTCCGGCGACCCGGCTCATGGCCTTGGCGCCGTCGCGGGCGTCGTCAGAGGCGCGGCTGACACCTTCGGCAATAACGGCGACTGCGGCGTTCTGCTGCTCGACAGTGGCGGCAACGACGGTCGCGATGGCGGCCATGTCGTCGATGATGGCGTTGACCTCGCCAATAGCCGTAGCGGTGCCGGCGGCGGCGGTCTGGATGCCGCCGATCTGTTCGGCGATCTCTTCAGTGGCCTTGGCGGTCTGCGCCGCCAGCGATTTGACCTCGGCGGCGACCACGGCGAAGCCGCGCCCAGCTTCGCCGGCCCGCGCCGCCTCGATGGTAGCGTTGAGCGCCAGAAGGTTGGTCTGCCCGGCGATGGCCTGGATGAGACCGACCACCTCGCCGATGCGGCCGGCGGCCTGATCGAGATCGGTCATGGTCTTGCCGGTGCGCTGGGCTTCCGCCACCGCGCGCGCGGCGACGTCGTTCGACTGATTGGCCTGCGCGGCGATGGCCTCGATGGAGGTCGCGAGTTCTTCGATCGAACTGGCCGCGTTCGCGACGTTGTCCGACGCCGCGGTGGCGCTGCGCTCTGCGCCGTGCGCTTCGGCGGAGACGGTGTCGGCGGTCGCGGTGAGCGCGGTCGAACTGTGCTCGAGGTTTTGCGACGTGGCGCGCAACTTGCCCAGGGCGCCGCCCGCCGAGGCTTCGAAACGACGGATCGCCGCGGCAATCCGGTCGCTGCGTGCTTCGCGGGCGATGCTGTGTTCGTTCTGGACCGAGGCGAGCTTCTGGCGTTCAATCATGGAATCGCGGAACACCAGCACCGTGCGCGCCATGCCGCCGATTTCGTCGTTCGTCTTCGTGGCTGGAATTGCGACGGCTGTGTCGCCCGTAGCGAGCGCCTTCATCGCGGCCCCGAGGCGGTCGAGCGGTTGCGTGATGCTGCGGCCGACGAACCAGCTGAACATCAGACCGAGCACGGCCATGGCGGTGCCGATGCCGATGATGGCATCGCGCGTATTCCGTTGCGACTGGCTGAGCGCCGCGGCGGCGCGCTCTGCGGTGCCGTTCGCGGACAGGATGATGGCGTCGACTCGCGGCAGCAGGGTTTGGTTATCGATGTCGATCAAGACGCGCAGCGGATGAGCGCGGTCGTTGAGCGAGCTCCAGTAATCGAAAGTCTCGTTGTAGTCCCTGACCTCGCGGCCGAGCCGTTGTTTCAGATCGGGGTCGCCGGCGATTTCGCCGAACAGGCTTGTGAAGGTCCTATAGCCGAGGGCGAACTGGCTGCGGATCGTTTCGCTTGGCAGAAGCCGGTATTCGCTCTCCTGATGCCGCATATTGAGGAGCACCACGGCGATCTGGCGCGCATCGGCGTCAGCCATCCAGTGCAGATTGCCATTGATGGTCGCTTCGATACGGTTGCCGGCGTCCTTCAGCGCCCAGCGAACGCCTTCCTGATCGTTGAAGCCGAGCGCGCGTTGAAGCTGATACAGCTTTTCGTGATTTGATTTGATCGAGGCGAGTTGCTCGCGCAACGCCTTGATGTCATCGGCGCGGGAGCCGCCGCTCGAGGCCTCGATCGTCGCCAGGCTTTGCGCTGCGAGCGCCTGGGACTCGGCGAAAGCGTCAAGCACGAAATTGCGCTCGCGGCCGAAATCCTTGACCGCGATACGCATCGCGCCGATGGCGATCTTGAGTTCGCGGCTGGCGTCGGCCAGCGCCCTTGACTGGGCGACCGTCTGAAAGGCACGCACGGTTTCCGCCTCGCCGGCGCTGAAGGTCACACCGGTGGCGACAAAGCCAGCCAGCGGTGCCACCGCCAGCACGACGATGCGGGTTCGCACCGAAATCGACGTCAGCAACCGATTCGGCGACAGCGATAAAAGAAGCCGGGTTCCGAAGCGCATGTTCGTTTCAGGTTGGCGAGGAGGGCGACAACGCACGCCATTGGTGTGCTGCCACAAGAGCCTGAATTGGTTAATATTTCGGTATCCACGTAAGGGCGGCGGGGTCAGGCACAGGCCTGCCCTTTGCTTTTGTGCGCCGCACGCATAGGCTCCGGGACAGGCTCCAAGCTGTTTGTAACGCCGTTCCGAGGTTTTTCATGCCGATTGCCGCTTCCCGTACCGCTGTCGATCAGGACATCGTCGAACTTGGCCGCACGGCGGTTTCCGCCATGGAAGCGCTGCTGTCCGGTGCCACCGTCCGGGTGCGGGCCAAGGTGGTGGTCGAGGGCCATGCCGTGGCCAAGCTGTTCGACCGCGAGCAGCGCGCCACCCATGGCCTCGCCTGGCTCGCCACTTATGTCGAGGCGGTCAAACAGCTTACCGCCTATGCCGAGCGCATGACGGCGGCCGGCAGCTTCGGCGAGATGGAAGAGCATCTTACCTGGATCGGTCTCGGTGAGTTGCTGGCGCAGACCGTCGGCGGCATCCCGATGAGCCAGGGCGAAATCGTGCGCCCCGCCGACATGGGCCTGTCGATGGCGCAGGTTGCCGCGCGCATCACGCCCGGCGTCGAAACATTGATGGCGCATGGCAACACCGCCGGGCGCCGCGCCCGGCTGATGGAGCTGATGCGCACGCATCACGGCGCCACCATCGGCAATGGCGGTCTCGACGAAACGCTGGAGTCCATCCGCGAGGAAATGCGGCGCTTCGCCGATGCCGAGGTCGTCGAGCACGCGCAGGGCTGGCATCGCCGCAACAGCTATATCCCGCTCGAGATCATCGCGCAGATGTCCGAACTCGGCGTGTTCGGTCTGACCATTCCGGAAGAATTCGGCGGCATGGGCCTCGGCAAGGAATCGATGTGCGTGGTCTCGGAGGAATTGTCGCGCGGCTATATCGGCGTCGGCTCGCTCGGCACGCGCTCGGAAATTGCGGCCGAACTCATCCTCGGCGGCGGCACGCCGGAGCAGAAGGCCAAATGGCTGCCGAAAATCGCCTCAGGCGAAGTGTTGCCGACGGCGGTGTTCACCGAGCCGAACACCGGCTCGGATCTGGCGTCGCTCAAGACACGCGCGGTGCGCGACGGCGATGTCTACAAGGTCTACGGCAACAAGACCTGGATCACGCATCCGGTCCGCGCCGACCTGATGACGCTGCTGGTGCGCACCAATCCGAAGGAGCCGGGGCACCGCGGCCTGTCGATGCTGCTGGCGGAAAAGCCGCGCGGCGACGACAACAACCCGTTTCCGGCCAAGGGCATGACCGGCACCGAGATCGAGGTGCTCGGCTATCGTGGCATGAAGGAATACGAGATCGCCTTCGACGGCTTCGAGGTGAAGGCGGAGAACCTGCTCGGCGGCGTCGAGGGTCTCGGCTTCAAGCAACTGATGCAGACCTTCGAATCCGCGCGCATCCAGACTGCGGCGCGCGCCATCGGCGTGGCGCAGGCGGCGATGGAAACGGCCATGGATTACGCGCAGCAGCGCGTGCAGTTCTCGCGGCCGATCGCCGACTTCCCGCGCGTCTCCGACAAGATCGTGATGATGGCGACCGAGATCATGATCGCGCGTCAACTCACCTATCACGCCGCGCGCGAGAAGGATTCCGGCCGCCGCTGCGATCTCGAAGCCGGCATGGCCAAGCTCTACGGCGCGCGCGTCGCCTGGGCCAATGCCGACAACGCCGTGCAGGTGCATGGCGGCAACGGCTTCGCGCTGGAGTTTCCGGTGTCGCGCATTCTCTGCGACGCCCGCATCCTCAATATCTTCGAGGGCGCGGCGGAAATTCAGGCGCAGGTGATCGCGCGCCGGTTGCTCGACGGCACCAACTAACCTCACGCAACAAAAATACCGGCTCGGGCGTTGATCTGCCGCAAATCGATGCGGCGGCGACCGCGCTCTAATCTTTGTCACGCGAGGAGGTTCTCATGGCGCTTACCATCAATCAGGGCGAATGGGTCGTGGTCTGCGACGGCGCCAAGGCGCTCATTCTCGAGAATGCCGGCGACGCCAAATTTCCTAACCTGAAGACACGCGAGGTCTACGAGCACAAGGCCGCAGCGACCCACGAGCTCGGCACCGACAAACCGGGCCGGTCGCATTCCTCGGTCGGGCCGGGCCGGTCGTCCGTCGGCCAGACCGACTGGCACACGCAGGAGGAAGAGACCTTCCTCGCCGACCTTGCCGCCAAGCTCGATCAGGCGGTGAACGGCCATGACGTGAAGTCGCTGATCGTGGTGGCCCCGCCCCGGGCCTTGGGCTTCCTGCGTCAGGCCTATGGCCACGGCGTCAAGGCCGCGGTGCGCGCCGAGCTGGACAAGGATCTGGTGAAGATGCCGATCCACGAGATCGAGAAGCATCTGACGAGCTAAAGCCCGGCGCGAAGCGGTTTCCAACGGGCCCGAAAACGCTCTATGGTCCGGCCGAATCTGATCGAGGTCGGACCGGCCGATGGGCTTCCTTCAAAAACTGACAGGGCAGGCAGCCCTCGCCGCGCTCGCGCTGATGCTGACCGCGCCGGCTGCCTGGCCGCAGGCCCATGTGCCGCGCGCGGGCGAGCAGCGCGACCAGCCGCCCGCCGACGCGCCCGATACCAATCCGGTGCGCAGCCCGCTCGCCGTACCCGGCTTCTGGGATCCGCGTCGCCGCCCCGAGCGGCCCGACCTGTCGCGCCTCACCGTCATCCGCTTCCTCACCGAAACCGACTATCCGCCGTTCAACTATGCCGGGCCGGACGGCGCGCCGGTCGGTTTCAATGTCGATCTGGCGCGTATGATCTGCGAGGAGATCAAGGTCGCCTGCACGGTACAGATGCGGCGCTACGACACTTTGATCGACGCCCTCAACACCAATCAGGGCGACGCCGTGGTGGCCTCCTTCGCGGCGACGCCGGCGATGCGCAAGCGCGTCGATTTCTCCGATCCCTATTACCGCACGCCGGCGCGTTTCGTCGCGCGGCGCAATGCCGGGCTTGCCGATGTCCGCCCGCAAGTGCTCGAGGGCAAGAAGGTTGGCGTCGTCGCCGGCACCGCGCACGAGGCCTATATCAAGGCGCTGTTCACCGAGGCCGAGCTGCGTCCGTTCGCGGACGTCGCCGCGGCGCGCGAGGCGCTCAAGAAAGGCGAGGTCGATATCCTGTTCGGCGACGGCATCTCGTCATCGTTCTGGCTCAACGGCACCGACTCGGGCGGCTGCTGCCAGTTCGTCGGCGGGCCCTACATGGAGAGCCGCTACTTCGGCGAAGGCGTCGGCATCGCGGTCCGCCGCGGCAACGACCTGGTGCGCCAGGCCATCAACTGGGCGCTGTTCCGGTTGTGGGAGCAGGGCCGGTTCACGGATTTGTGGCTGCGCTATTTTCCGATCAGCCCGTTCTGATCCCCAGACGAATTAGTCGCGCGGAACCTGTCAAATTTGATAGGCCGATTTGCCGCGTCGGGGTATCCTTTTATAGTCGACACATATCGGCGGCACACAGCGTTGCCGTATCCGTGCGGCAGGAGGCGTTCATCGGTTCGCTAGAAAGAGAGATTCCGGACGTGGCCTTGCTGGAAGGCGAGCGCAGCATCCTCGGCCGGGTCGCCAAAGGCGGACCACTGCACGACGTCCTGCGCGACCTCATCCTGCTGATCGAGCAGCCCTCGCGTGGCGAGATGCTCGCCTCGGTCCTGATCCTGTCGGAAGACGGCAATCACCTCGTCGAAGGCGCCGCGCCCAGCCTGCCGCCGGCCTACAACGTGGCCATCGATGGTATTCCCGTCGGCAACGGCATCGGCTCCTGCGGCACCGCAGCTTTCACCGGCGAGTCGGTATTCGTCGCCGACATTGCCACCGATCCGCTGTGGAAGGATTTTCGCGATCTGGCCAAAAGTCACGGCCTCGCCGCCTGCTGGTCGGTGCCACTGCGCTCGAGCGATGGTCAGGTGCTCGGCACTTTCGCCAACTATTACCGCGTACCGCGCGTGCCGACGAGCCGCGACGTTCTTGCGATCGAGACGGTCGCGCAGACCGCGGCCATCGCCGTCGAGCGTCACCGCGCCGACATGGCGCGTGCGCGCGCCGAAGAGCAGCGCAAGCTGCTGCTCCAGGAGCTCAATCACCGCGTCAGGAACGCCTTCGCGCTGGCCGGCGCGCTGGTCGCCGTCGGCGCGCGGACGGCGCCGAGCGCCGCCGATCTCGCAACCTCGGTGCAGGGCAAGTTGGCGAGCCTCAGCCGCGCGCACGATCTGCTGCTTGACCGGCTGAGCGCGAGCGAGGGCGCGCTGGCGGATGCCTCGTTGCGCGATCTCGTCGCCAGCACTTTCACGCCTTACGCCAGCGGCCCGGCCACGCAGATTCGGATCGACGGACCCGACCTGCGCATCGCACCGCAGGCTTTGTCCGATCTCACGCTGATCCTTCACGAACTCGCCACCAACGCCGCCAAATACGGCGCGCTCCGCGAGCGCGACGGCGAAGTGACGCTGCAGTGGACGGTGGACGACACGTCGCTGCGCTTCGACTGGCGCGAGCGCGGCGGCCCCGCGGTCGTGGCGCCGGCCAAGGCGGGCTTCGGCTCGACGCTCACCCAGCGCATCATCGAGAAGCAGCTTGGCGGCCGTATCGAATCCGACTGGGACCCGCGCGGCCTGCACGCCGCGATCGTGCTGCCGCTGCAGCGGATTGTCTCGTAGCGCGGTCGGCGCCTCATTTTGGCGCTCGAAGCCCCTTCCAAACCGGCGTGGACCGATTACGTTACGTCCATCGTCAACATCAGAAAGGAGGTGATCCAGTGTCTCATTGTCTATCGCCGCAGACGTCGGCAACCGCGACCTGGAATTTCGCCTCGGTGGGGTTCCGCGTCAGCTAGCGGTCCCGCGGATTGCGGTTCGACAATGGAAGGGCCGTCCCGGAAGGGGCGGCCCTTCTTCATTTTCGTGGCCTGGCGAGCCAGGCCAGCGCGCCTTGCGCGGCGGCGACGCCGGTGGCGAAACTCGCCTGCAGAAGATAGCCGCCGGTCGGCGCGTCCCAGTCCAGCATTTCGCCGGCGACGAAAACGCCGCGGCTGTTCTTCAGCATGAAGTGGTCGTCGAGTTCGCCGAAGCGAATGCCGCCGGCGCTGGAGATCGCCGTCTCGATCGGCTGCACGCCGGTCAGCGTGACCGGCACCGCCTTGATCAGCGCCGCGATGGTTGAGGCCGGCAGCGCCGACAGCGGCTTGCCCTTCGCCAGCGCCGCCTCGTGCAACAGCGACAGCGCGACGGCGGCCAGATGCGTGTTCTTGCGCAGGAAGTTCGTCAGCGACTGCTTGCCGCGCGGCGCGGACAGGCGTTCGCCGAGCTTGGCGGCCGTGACGTCCGGCAACAGATCGATGGTGATGGTGGCCTTGCCGTGCTTGTTGATGGCGTCGCGGATCGGCGACGACAGCGCATAGATCGCGCCGCCTTCGATGCCGGTCTTCGTCATCATGGCTTCGCCGCGCGCGCTACGTTCGCCGAACGAGATGGCGATGCGTTTGAGCGGTTGCCCGGCATAGCCGCGCAGCACCTCCGACCATGCGGCGGTGAAGCCGCAATTGGCCGGCTGCAATGGCGCCACCGACACCTTCTCGCGGCGCAGGATGTCGACCCAGCGTCCGTCCGAGCCGAGCTTGGGCCAGCTTGCGCCCCCCGTCGCCAAAATCGTGACATCGGGTTTCACGGCGACGTCCTCGCCGCCGGCGTTGAACGTGAGTTGGCCGTCGTCGTCCCAGCCTGCCCAGCGGTACCGCAGCTTCACGGTGACGCCGAGATTGCGCAGCCGCAGCAGCCAGGTCCGCAGCAGCGGCGAGGTCTTCAGCGCCTTGGGAAAGACGCGGCCGCTGGAGCCGACGAAGGTATCGGCGCCGAGGGCATCGGCGAAGGCGCGCAGCGCCGCCGGTGGAAACGCGGTCACCGCGGCAAGCAATCGCTCGTCGGCCTCGCCATAGCGCTTGAGGAAATCGACGAGCGGTTCGCTGTGCGTGAGGTTGAGCCCGCCGCGCCCCGCCATCAGCAGCTTGCGGCCAAGCGACGGCATCTGGTCGTAAACCGTCACGGCGATGCCGGCGCGCGCCAGCGTCTCGGCCGCGATCAGCCCCGCCGGGCCGCCGCCGATGACCGCGGCATTCTTGCTTTTTGGTGCGCTGAAACGGCTCAAGATGGCTGCTTTTCGTATTTGCGGGTTTTTGGCTTGAATTGACGGAAATGGGCTCCCCGCTTATGTCTGCCCGCCGGAGGCCGGAATGTCGATGACCACTGCTGAAATTGCGCCGCAAATCACGCCCGAAGAGCTCAAGAAGTTCGCCGAGCAGTCGAACGCATGGCCGTTCGAAGAGGCCAAAAAGATCGTGGCGCGGCTCAAGGCGAAGCCAAAGGACGAGGTCATTTTCGAGACCGGCTACGGCCCCTCGGGCCTGCCGCATATCGGCACCTTCGGCGAAGTGGCGCGGACGACCATGGTGCTCCACGCCTTCCGGGCGCTCACGGAGGACAAGGTGGCGACGCGGCTGATCGCCTTCTCCGACGACATGGACGGCCTGCGCAAGGTGCCGGACAACGTGCCCAACAAGGACGCGCTGGCGCTCGATCTCGGCAAGCCGCTGACGCAGGTGCGCGATCCGTTCGGCACGCATCCCTCGTTCGGCGAACACAACAACGCGCGGCTGCGCGCCTTCCTCGACCACTTCGGCTTCACGTATGAGTTCGCCTCGTCGACCGAGTATTACAAGTCGGGCCGCTTCGACGCCACGCTGCTGAAGATGCTGGCGCGCCTCGATAAGGTGATGGCGATCATGCTGCCGTCGCTGCGCGAGGAGCGCGCCGCGACCTATTCGCCGTTCCTGCCGATCGATCCGCAGACCGGCATCGTGCTGCAGGTGCCGATCACCGCGCATGACGCCAAAGCCGGCACCATCACCTACGAGCATCCCGAAACGAAGGAGCCGGTCACGGTTCCGGTGACGGGGGGCGCCTGCAAGCTGCAATGGAAGCCGGACTGGGCGATGCGCTGGGTCGCGCTCGGGGTCGATTATGAAATGGCCGGCAAGGATCTCATCGACTCGGTCAAGCTGTCCGGCCAGATCTGCAAGGCGCTCGACGGCAAGCCGCCGGAAGGCTTCAACTACGAACTGTTCCTCGACGAGAAGGGGCAGAAGATCTCCAAGTCGAAGGGCAACGGCCTGACCATCGAGGAATGGCTGCGCTATGCCTCGCCGGAATCGCTGTCGCTGTTCATGTACCGCGAGCCGAAGGCGGCCAAGCGCCTGTACTTCGACGTGATCCCGCGTCAGGTCGACGACTATCAGCAGTTCCTCGAAGGCTATCCGCGCCAGCAGGACTGGAAGCAGAAGCTCGGCAATCCGGTGTGGCATATCCATTCCGGCAAGCCGCCGGCGGCGGACATGCCGGTGACCTTCACGATGCTGCTGACCCTGGTGTCATCGTCGAACGCCGAGAACGCCGAGACGTTGTGGGGCTTCATCGGCCGTTATCGCCCGGGCGTGACGCCGCAGACCCATCCGAAGCTGAACGACGCGGTCGGCTACGCCATTCATTACTTCCGCGACTTCGTGCTGCCGGAAAAGAAATTCCGCGAGCCGAGCGCGGTCGAGCGCAAGGCTTTGTCCGACCTGCGCGATGCGCTCGCCAACCTCAATCCGGAATCGACGGCGGAAGACATCCAGAACGTCGTCTACGAGATCGGGCGCCGCGAGCCGTTCCTCGATCACGCCAAGAAGGCCAAGGACGGCCGTCCCGGCGTGTCGCTGGACTGGTTCAACATGCTGTATCAGGTGCTGCTCGGCCAGGAGAAGGGGCCGCGCTTCGGCTCCTTCGTCGCCGTCTACGGCGTCAAGAACACCGTCGACATGATCGACGGGGCGCTGGCAAGAAGCGCGTAAAGTTATCCCTCCCCTGAAAGGGGAGGGATCAAGCAAGCCTCACGAACTCAGCACGAAGCGGCGGTTGTCCTTCTGCACCGGGCGCGCGTTCATCGGGAACAGCTTGCCGAACGCGTCGATGTCGGCGCGCGCGACCTGGATCGGGTCGCGCAGCACCAGCCAGTTCACCACCTCGCTGCAAGGCGGCGTCGTCAGCGAGCCGGAATAGCGATAGTAGCTGCGGCCGGCCGGCAGCATCTGGTTGGGGTCGGCGGCAGCCGACATCTTCACCGCCGGACCTTCCTTGCTCGGCATGGCGGTCACGATCTTGTTGAAGGCGGCGTTGGCCTTGCCGGCCGCCATCAGCGCGCCGATCACCGCGAGATTGCCGCTCGACTCGCGATGCACGAAATGCACTTCCATCGGATAGGCCTTGCCGGCGATCAGATGCTCGCTCGGGTGATGGAAATGATACTGCAGCAGCTCGTACTTGCTCGAGCCCACCGTCAAGCTGTTGCCGGGATCGGCGTTCACCTGGATGGTGTGGCCGTTGTTGACGATCATGTCCGGCATCTTCGGCCAGGTGATTTTCAAGGCCGGCAGTTGCGACTTGATACTGCTTTGAATGTCGATCGGCGATTGCTGCGAGCCCACCGAGCAGACTTTGCTGGCGGCGTCGAGATCGCCCCAATGTGACGGGCCGTGGTCGCCCTCGTAGCTCCAGTGCGCGCCTTCCGCGGCAAAACCCGGCGATGCGCAAACCGGGCACAGCGCCATACCAGCCAACACCTTCAACGCATGTCGACGATCCATAACGAGCCCCCTGATGGAATACCGGACTACCAATCGCGGCAACAACGCTGACGCGCCGTTGCCGCGACTCAGGAGCCGGTGCGAGGGAACTCTACCGGGATCGCCGGCCGCGATCCATGGCCGCTGACGGGCTGGGCGCTTACTGGCTCGCCCACAGGATGCGGGCGATCCACTCGACGTCCGACATCTGCAAGGTGCGGTCGCGGTGCTCCGAGTTGAGCGATTTGAGCTCGATCGATTTGGCCTGCTTTTTCTTGAGCTCCTTGGCCATGATCTCGCCCTTGCGGGTCTTGACCACAACGCGGTCGCCTTTGCGCACCGGGGAGCCGGGCGAGACGATGATGATGTCGCCCTCGCGATAGGCCGGCTTCATCGAGTCGCCAGACACTTCCAGCGCATAGGCGTGCTCGTCGGTGATGCTGGGTACGCTCACCTTCTCCCAGCCCTTGCCGACCGGGAAACCGGCGTCGTCGAAATAGCCGGCGGCGCCGGCCTCGGCGAAGCCGATCAGCGGCACGCTGCTGATGGAGGGCTTGGTGCCGTCGGTGATCAGGGAGACGAAGGTATCCACCTTCGTGTTGGTCGCCGCCAGCGCCTTGGCCACCGATTCGGTCGAGGGCCAGCGCGGCCGCCCTTCGGGGGTGATGCGTTTCGACTTGTTGAAGGTGGTCGGATCGAGCCCGGACCTCTTGGCGAGGCCGGAGGCGGTCATCCCTGAGCGCTCGGCCAGGCGGTCGATGGCATTCCAGATTTGCGCATGGGTCAGCATGAAAGGCACCAGCGTTGCGGCCGCGGCCCGCTCGGGAGCCGGAGGCATGGGTTATCGGTCATTACGTAGGAATTATAGCCTCGAATCGGGGGTATAAAGCAAGTGTTTCTGTGGCTGAATACCCGAATTCCGACAGGAAATTTGCCGGGAGCATCGCTTTTGGCGCCCGCCGGGCTTATGTCTCTGCGGCATTTGGAATCAAGGCGGCCCCGGGCGCCTGATTTGTTCAGCGGAGTTTTGCCGGTGATCGGCTTTCTTGATCGCCTGTCGCGCCCCTTCCTGCGGGCCCTCGACCCCGAAGACGCCCATAATCTGGCGCTGAAGGCGCTGCATTTCGTGCCGCGGGGCCGCCCGGCCGCCGATCCGCCCGAGCTCAAGGTGCGCGCCTTTGGCCTGAATTTCCCCAATCCGATCGGGCTCGCCGCCGGCTTCGACAAGAACGCGGTGGCGCCCGACGCGCTGCTCCGATTCGGCTTCGGCTTCGTCGAGGTCGGCTCGCTGACGCCCCGGCCGCAGCTCGGCAATCCGCGGCCGCGCGTTTTCCGTCTCGAATCGGACGGCGGCGTCATCAACCGACTCGGTTTCAACAATGGCGGCGCCGCCGCGGCGCTGGCGCGGCTGTCGGCGCGGCCGCGCGACGGCGGTATCGTCGGCGTCAATATCGGCGCCAACAAGGATTCGGTCGATCGCACCGAGGACTATGTGCGGCTGATCGAGACCTTCGCGCCGGTGGCGAGCTATTTCACCGTCAATGTGTCGTCGCCGAACACGCCCGGCCTGCGCAGTCTGCAGCAGGCCAGCGCGCTCGACGAACTCTTGTCCCGCGTCATCGAGGCCCGCGACGGCGTGAAGGAGCGCACGGGCCCGACGCCGGTGCTGGTCAAGATCGCGCCCGACCTCACCTTGCCCGAACTCGACGATGTCGTCGGTGTCGCGCGCAAGCATCGCGTCGACGGCATGATCGTGTCGAACACCACGATCTCGCGGCCCTCGGCCCTGCGCGATCACGAGCGCGCCAAGGAAACCGGCGGCCTGTCCGGCAAGCCGATGTTCCGCCTGTCGACGCGCATCCTCGCCGAGACCTTCGTGCGCACCGAGAACGCCTTTCCCCTGATCGGCGTCGGCGGCGTCGATTCCGGCGCCACGGCCATCGCCAAGATCAAGGCCGGCGCGACTTTGGTGCAGCTCTATACCGGCCTGATCTATCACGGCATCGGACTGGTGCCGCGCATGAAGGCCGATATCGCCGCCGCGCTCAAACGCGGCAACCGCGAGTCGCTCGCCGCCATGGTGGGCGTCGACGCCGCCGACATCACCGCGGATAGCTGGCCGACGTGACGGCGCCCGCTATCGCGGCGGCCATTCGGCGCGGATGAGCCAGCGGCAGCGCAGCCCGAGCAAGGTGCTGCGGAAGAAGTAGAACGTCAGCATCGAAATCCACAGCCCGGTATTGCCGAGCGATGCCGTCGCCCACCACATCGCCAGATAACACGCCATCGCGGCGGCCATCATGTTGCGGATGTCGCGCGTCCAGGTCGCGCCGATATAGATGCCGTCGAAGCAGAAGCCGAGCGCACCGATCGCCGGCACCAGCGCGGCCAGCGGCAGATAGGCATGGGCGACGCGGCGCACGTCCTCGCTCGCCGTCATCAGGTCGATGGCCAGGCCGCCGCCGAAATAGAACAATACCGAGACGGCGAGGCCGAATGCCGCCGCCCATTGCAGCAGCAGGCGCACGGCGCGGGCAAACCCGGCGCGATCGCGCGCGCCATAGGTCGCGCCGCACAGTTGCTGCGCAGCATTGGCGAGACCCTCGAGCAGGAAGGTGCCGGCCAGCATCAGGTTCTGCAGCACGGCATTGGCGGCCAGCGTCAGGTCGCCGGCGCGCGCGCCTTGCGAGGAGAACACCAGGAATACGGTGATCAGCGCCGCGGTGCGCAGCATGATGTCGCGGTTGATCAGCAGCATGCGCCACAGCTTGTTGCGGTCGAAATGTCCGCGGCTGCGCCATTCGAAGCGTCCTTCGAGCATGCGCCACGCCATGGTGAGGCCCATGGCCAGACCGCAGGCCTCCGCGATGACCGCCGACAGCGCCGCGCCGCTGGCGCCCCAGCCGAGCCACAGCACCGCGATCACGGTCAGAACCATGTTGATGATATTGACCGTGATCTGAACCGACAGCGCCTTGAGCGGCCGCGCGAGCCCGACGAACCAGCCGATCATCACATAGTTGGCCAGCGCGAAGGGCGACGACCATGTCCGGATCAGGAAGTACTCGCGCGCGGTCGCGGAGACGTCGGCGCTGCCGCCCATCAGGTTGAAGATGAGATCGGTCAGCGGCAGGCGCGCCGCGATCAGCAGCCCGCCGACGAGGGCCGCCGTCATCAAGGCGCGGGCGAGCACAGCGCGCTGCTCGTCGGGGTCGCGCATGCCATAGGCCTGCGCGGTCAGCGCCACGGTGCCGCTGCGCAGAAAGCCGAACAGCCAGAACATGCAATCGAACACCAGCGCCGCCATCGCGACGCCGCCGAGAATGGCGGCATCGCCGAGGCGGCCGATGACCGTCGTCGCCACCACGCCGAGCAGCGGCGTCGTGATGTTGGCGAGCATCGCCGGAGCGGCGAGCGCAAAGATGCGCGCCGAATTGATCTCGATGTGGGAGGACAAGGTCCGGCCGGTTTACTTCCCGCGCGGCGCGTTGACGAGGCGCATGATCAGCCAGATCGGGATGACGATGACGGCGCCGAGCAGGAAATACCCCCACACCCAGCGGATGGCGTCGAAGCCCATGTCCCAGATGTTGCGGATGAGCCGCCGCAGGCTCTCGAAGATATCGAGCGGGTTGAGGCCGAGCGCCGACAGGATGACGCCGACCAGGATCGACACCAGGATCAGGCGCACGAGGACGCCGAGCGGCGAGCCGCCGAAAATGCGGGTAGCGGTGTCGTTGCTCATGCGGCGCTCCACGGGCTCCAGGTCGTTTGGCATGGGCGGTACCTGAGGCGAAGTTGCGACGGCGGTCAAGAAGCCAGTCTCGTCATTCCGGGACGGCCCGACAGGGCCGGGCCCGGAATCCATACACCGCAGCACCGGGGATATGGATTCCGGGCTCGCGGGCTAATGCCCGCGCCCCGGAATGACGGAATTTAGAATCGTCTCCAGCGTCTCCAGCCGGTCCGCCTCGCGCGGCGGCTTGTCCCAGCGCAACCGGCTGATGCGCGGAAAGCGCATGGCTATGCCCGACTTGTGCCGGGTCGAGTGCTGCAACCCTTCGAATGCAACCTCGAGCACCAGGCCGGTATCGGGCTCATGGGTCACCTCGCGCATCGGCCCGAATTTCCGGACAGTGTGGCGGCGGATGAAGCGGTCGATCTCGGCAAGCTCCTCGTCGGTGAAGCCGAAATAGGCCTTGCCGACGGGCACCAGCACGTCCTCGCCGTTCCAGACCCCGAAGGTATAGTCGGAATAGAAGGACGAGCGCTTGCCGTGGCCGCGCTGGGCGTACATCAGCACGGCGTCGACCGTCATCGGGTCGCGTTTCCACTTCCACCACGGGCCTTTCGGCCGGCCGGGCACATAAGCCGCGTCGCGGCGCTTGAGCATGACGCCTTCGACGGCGTCGGCGTCATCGCCGGCGCCGCCTTCGGCCGGGTTGGCGCGGGCGGCGATGAGCTCGTCCCAGGTCTTGAAGGCAACCAGCGGCGAGAGATCGACGCGCCTCGTGTCGAGCTTGCCGACAAAGGCTTCGAGCCTCTCGCGGCGTTCGGCAAAGCCGAGGTGGCGCAGGTCGCCGCTGTCATCGGCGAGCAGATCATAGGCGCGCAGATGCGCCGGGAATTCGGTGATCAGCTTCGGCGTCACGGACTTGCGGTTGAGCCGCTGCTGCAGCACGTTGAACGACTGCACGCGGCCATCGCGCAGGATCAGCAACTCGCCGTCAATGGCGCCGGGCTGGCGCAGCGACGGCAGCAGATCGGGAAAGCTCGGCGAGATGTCCTCGCCGGTGCGCGAATAAAGCCGCCGTACCATGTCGCCGTTCTCGTCGCGTCCGGCGACGGCTTGGACGCGGATGCCGTCCCACTTCCATTCGCCGATGAAGTCCTCGGGATCGAGCGCGGCCAGGTCGCCGTTCTCGATGCCATGCGCCAGCATCGCCGGCCGGAACGGCGCGGGATCGCTGCTGACCGGCTTGTCGCCTTTGCCTTCGAGCCAGGCGAACAGGCCGGTGTAAGGCGGCGCGAGGCCCGGCCAGATGACTTCGATCTCGTCCGGCTCCTTGCCGCCGAGGCTCGCCGTTGCGGTCTTGGCGAGGCGCGCCGACACGCCGATGCGCAGCGCGCCGGTGACTAGCTTGAGCAGCGCCCAGCGGCCGGTCTCGTCGAGCGTGTCGAGCCAGCGCGCGATCTGCGCCGGCAGTTGCGCCTTGCTCAGTGTCGCGAGGGTCTCGACGACCTCGGCGAGAGAGGGCGAGGGATCGTTGCGCAGCAGCTTCGTTTCGTCGCGCGGCGTCGCGAAGAGATCGGTCGGGAAGTCTTCGATCGCCGGCGCTGAGGCATCGCCTGCCTTCGGTTGCCACATCAGCGCCACCGTCTCCGACAGATCGCCGACATAGTCGTAGGACAGTGCGAACAGCGCCGGATCGGTGCGCTCGGCGATGAGCTGGCGGATCATGCCGGCCTTGGCATTGCGGAACGACAGCGCGCCCGTCATGGCGGCGAGCGCATAGCCGCGGTCGGGATCTTCCGTCTCGCGCAGATAAGCGGCGATCAGCTTGATCTTGTTGTTGCGCCCCGGCTCGTAGGCGAGGCGGTCGAGCAGTTCGGCGAAGCGGTTCATGGCTTCGCCCCGGTTTCGGCGTCAGCAGGCGCCGGATTCTCGTGCTCTTCCTCATCGCCATAGCCGACGATCGCCAATGGCTTGGCTTTAATGCCCTGCATGTGCGCCCAGTGCACGAGGGCTTCCTCTTCGCCATGGGTGACCCAGACTTCGGAACAGCCGGTGGCAGCAATCGTCTTCACCAGGCCATCCCAGTCGGCGTGATCGGAAATCACCAAAGGCAGCGTGACGCCGCGCTGTCTCGCGCGGGCGCGCACGCGCATCCATCCCGAGGCAAAGGCGAGCACCGGATCGGGAAAGCGCCGCGACCACAGATCGCTCATCGCGGTCGGCGGGCAGATGGTGATGGTGCCGGCCAGTTCGGCCTTCCTGGCGCCCTTCACCAGTTCGACCGGGCCGAGATCGATGCCGCGCTCCCGGTAATAGGCGGTGATCTTCTCCATCGCGCCGTGGAGATAGATGGTCCTGTCGTAACCGGCGGCGCGCAGCATGGCGATGACGCGCTGGGCCTTGCCGAGCGAATAGGCGCCGACCAGATGCGCGCGCTCGGGAAACACCGTGACCGAATGCAGAAGCTTCCTGATCTCGCCGGCAGCATCGCTATGCCGAAACACGGGCAGGCCGAAAGTCGCCTCGGTGATGAAGACGTCGCAGGGGACGAGTTCGAACGGCGCGCAGGTCGGGTCGGCGACATCCTTGTAATCGCCGGACGCGACGATCCGGGTTCCCTTGCGCTCGACGGCGATCTGCGCCGAGCCGAGCACATGGCCGGCGGGGTGGTAGCTCACCCGCACGCCGCTGATCTCGAGGGTTTCGCCGTAGCGGATCGCCTGGGTCGAGCCGGCAAAATTTTCGCCATAGCGCAGGCGCATGATGTCCAGGGTTTCCTGGGTCGCCAGCACATGGCCGTGCCCGGCCCGGGCATGGTCCGAATGGCCATGGGTAATCAGGGCCTTGTCCACCGGCCGGGTCGGGTCGATATGAAAGCCGCCGGCCTTGCTGCACAGGCCGGACGGCATGGGGGCGAGGATTTGTTCGGGCCGCATGACGGTTTAGATAGGCATCCATACCGCAACGCGCGAGCGCCCCTTGAGTGCCATCCACCTGACCTCGGGCGACCTGATCGCCGATCGCCGCTTCGAGTGGGCGCGCGGGCTCATGGACGAGGGCGACCACGCCGCCGCCGCGGAACTGCTGGCGGAGGTCGTGGCACTGGCGCCCGGCTTTGTCGCGGCCTGGTTCGCGCTCGGCGAGACGCGCGAGCGGCTCGGCGACAAGGAGGGCGCGGTCGCGGCCTTCGAGAAAGCGCGGCAGGCCGATCCGCGCGACGCCCATGGCGCGGCGGTGCGGCTGGCGCGGCTCGGCGCGCTGCCGCCGGTCGCAATGCCGATCGGCTACATCCAGTCGCTGTTCGACGGCTATGCGCCGAAGTTCGAGGCCTCGCTGACCGGCCATCTCAATTATCGCGGCCCGCAATTGCTGCTCGATGCGCTGAGCCGCGCCGGCGCGCCCGAGATGTGCGACGCGGTGCTCGATCTCGGCTGCGGCACCGGGCTGGCCGGCGATCTGTTCCGGCCGTTGTGCGGGCGGCTTACGGGCGTCGATTTGTCGGGCGGCATGTTGGCGGTGGCGCGCAGCAAGGGCGTCTATGACGATCTCGCCGACGCCGAGGCGATGACCTATCTGCGCGGCGCAACGCCGGGCTCCTTCGATCTCGTTCTGGCCGCCGATGTCTTCATTTACTTCCATGAACTCATGCAGATCGGCGCGCCGATTGAGCGCGTCCTGAAGCCGGGCGGCTATCTCGCTTTCACCGTCGAAACCCATGACGGCGACGGCGTGATCCTGCGCGATACGCTGCGCTATGCGCATGCGGAAGCGCATGTGCGCGAAGCGGTGGCCGGCGGCGGCCTCCGGATGTTGATCTGCGAGCGCGCCTCGACGCGCACCGAGAAGGGTGCGCCGGTTCCGGGCTTGGTGGTGGTGGCCAAGAAGGAGGACGCTTGAGCGCATCGGCGCCGCTCCCGGACATCTTTGCGAACTGGTTTGCCGCGCGCGGGTGGCAGCCGCGTGCGCATCAATTGGCGTTGCTGGAGAAAGCGCGCGCCGGGACATCGTCGCTGCTGATCGCGCCCACCGGCGGCGGCAAGACGCTGGCCGGTTTTCTGCCGACGCTGGTGGAGCTGCATGAGCGCTCTCTTCACCTCTCCCCGCCTGCGGGGAGAGGTCGGCTGTTCCCGGCGAAGAGCCGGGGGCAGCCGGGTGAGGGGGTGTTGACGTCGGAGGAGGCCCCCTCATCCGTCTCGGCACTGCGCGCCTCGCCACCTTCTCCCCGCAAGCGGGGAGAAGGAAGAGAAGGCGGTCTGCACACGCTTTACATCTCGCCGCTGAAGGCGCTGGCCGTCGATATCGCGCGCAATCTCGAAGCGCCGGTCGCCGAGATGAAGCTGCCGATCCGGCTGGAGACTCGCACCGGCGACACGCCGACCTCCAAGCGGCAGCGCCAGCGCCGCGATCCGCCCGACATCCTGCTCACGACGCCCGAGCAACTGGCGCTGCTGCTCGCCACCGCCGACGCGCCGTTCCTGTTCGGCTCGCTCAAGCGCGTCATTCTCGACGAACTGCATTCGTTGGTGCTGTCCAAACGGGGAGATCTGTTGTCGCTGGGCCTCGCGCGGCTGTTCACGCTGGCGCCGGGGCTGACCGCCGTCGGGCTCTCTGCCACCGTCGCCGAACCCGATGAGCTACGTCGTTATCTCGTGCCGCAGCCGCCGGACGGCGTGGTGTTTGCTGATCTCGTCATCGCGCAAGCCGGCGCCCAGCCGGATGTGTCGATGCTGCAGACCACCGAGCGGCTGCCCTGGGCCGGCCACTCGGCGCGTCACGCGCTGGGCGAAGTCTACGATCTGATCAAGGCGCACAAGACGACGCTCATCTTCGTCAACACCCGCAGCCAGGCCGAATTCATGTTTCAGGCTTTGTGGGGCATCAATGACGACAACCTCGCCATCGCCCTGCATCACGGCTCGCTCGATGTCGCGCAGCGCCGCAAGGTCGAGGACGCCATGGCCGCCGGCAAATTGCGCGCGGTGGTGTGTACCTCCTCGCTCGATCTCGGCATCGACTGGGGCGATGTCGATCTGGTCGTCAATATCGGCGCGCCGAAAGGCTCGTCGCGGTTGCTGCAGCGGATCGGCCGCGCCAATCACCGGCTCGACGAGCCGTCGAAGGCGGTGCTGGTGCCGTCCAACCGCTTCGAAGTGCTGGAATGCACAGCGGCGATCGGCGCGGTCGCCGAGAATGCTCAAGACACGCCGCCGCTCCGCACCGGCGCGCTCGACGTGCTGGCGCAGCATGTGCTCGGCCGCGCCGTTGGCGAGCCGTTCACCGCCGACGAACTGTATGATGAGGTTCGCGCCGCCGCGCCATACGCCAAACTCGCGCGCAGCGACTTCGATGGCGTCATCGATTTCGTCGCCACGGGCGGCTATGCGCTGAAAGCCTATGAGCGTTTCGCCAAGATCCGTCTCGGCAAGGACAACAAGTGGCGCGTCACGCATCCGAACGTGGCGCAGCGCTATCGCATGAATATCGGCACCATCGTCGAAGCCGACATGCTGAAAGTTCGCCTCATGCGCTCGCGGCGTTCGACGACGGTCATTCCGCGCGGCGGCCGCGTGCTCGGCCAGGTCGAGGAATATTTCATCGAAGGCCTGACGCCGGGCGACACCTTCGTCTTCGCCGGCGAAATATTGCGCTACGAGGCGCTGGTCGAAAACGAAGTCTATGCCTCGCGCTCCAACGCCACCGATCCGAAAGTGCCGGCTTACGAAGGCGGCAAGTTTCCGCTGTCGACGTATCTGGCTTCGCGCGTGCGCGACATTCTCGCCGATCCGAAAGCGTGGGGCGCGTTGCCGGAGCAAGTGCGCGAGTGGCTGAAGATCCAGGAGTGGCGGTCGTTGTTGCCGCCGGCGAACGATCTGCTGGTCGAGACCTTTCCGCGTGCGGCCAAGAATTATCTGGTCTGCTATCCGTTCGAGGGCCGCCTCGCGCATCAGACACTCGGCATGCTGCTTACGCGGCGGCTTGAGCGCTGGGGGCTGAAGCCGCTCGGTTTCGTCGCCAACGAATATGCGCTGGCGGTGTGGGGCCTTGGCGATTTGGGGCTGCGGATTGCGAAGGGCGGCCTGTCGCTGGCGGAACTCTTCGCCGAAGACATGCTCGGCGACGATCTTGAGGCCTGGCTCGATGAATCGGCCTTGATGAAACGCACCTTCCGCACTTGCGCCATCATCGCCGGGCTGATCGAGCGCCGGTTCCCCGGTGAGGAAAAGACGCGGCGGCAACTCACGATTTCCACCGATCTTGTTTACGACGTCTTGCGCAAGCATCAGGCCGATCACATCCTGCTGCGCGCGGCGCGGGCCGACGCCGCGACCGGGCTGCTCGATATCAAGCGGCTGTCGGAAATGCTGTCGCGCGTTAAGGGCCGAATCGTCCATAAACGGCTGGACCACGTCTCGCCGCTGGCGGTTCCGGTGATGCTGGAGATCGGCCGCGAAACGGTCTATGGCGAGGCGGCGGACACGCTGCTGGCGGAAGCCGCCGACGAGTTGATCAAGGAAGCGATGAATTGAGCTACTCCGCTCATTCCCGCGCAAGCGGGAATCCAGAAGATGAAGGCACTGGGTCCCCGCTTTCGCGGGGACGAGCGGATCATATTGTTTCGATCAATGCTGTCTCGCTGGTGTGCGACCCCTGCGGCGCGCTGTATTGGCCCGCGCACGGTCTGCTCGTGGTCAGCGATCTGCACCTGGAAAAAGGTTCGAGCTTCGCCCGGCGCGGTATGCTGCTGCCGCCTTACGATACCGCCGCGACTCTCGCGCGGCTGACCAAACTCATCGCGCATTATGCCCCGCGCATGATGGTCGCGCTCGGCGACAGCTTCCATGACGGCGGCGGGCCGTCGCGGCTGGCCGCTGAGGACCGCGACAGCATCGCGGCGCTGCAACGCGGCCGCGATTGGGTCTGGATCACCGGAAATCACGATCCGGAACCGGCCGACGGCATCGGCGGCGTGTTCACGCACACCTTGACCATCGACGCGCTGACCTTCCGCCATCTGCCGAGCGGCGCGCATGGCGAGATCGCCGGTCATCTGCATCCGGTGGCGAAGATTTCGCAGCGCGGCCGTTCGGTGCGCCGCCGCTGCTTTGCCGTCGATGCCACCCGCATGGTGATGCCGGCCTTCGGCGAATTCACCGGCGGCCTGAACATTCGTGACGCCGCTTTCGCCGACCTGTTCGGCGCGCTCGACTTCACCGCGCATATGCTGGGGTCGGACCGGCTCTACGCCTTCACGGCGAAGCGCTGCCTGGGGGATTGATCTTCTTGTCCCGGGCGCGGTGCAGCGTGAGCGCAGCGAACGATGCGCTGCTGAACCGGGACCTTCGCGAACGCGGAACTTGAGGCGGTCCCGAATCTGCGTCGCATCACTTCGTGCTGCGCCGCGTCCGGGACCTAATCCCTCCGGAACACCACGCTGCCGGCCCAGCCGATGAACAGCGCCATCATGGCGGCGACGATGCCGTAGACCAGGCCGTGGTGCTGCGAGGCCTCAAAGACGTATTGCTCGATGCCGGTCTTGATCACTTCCAGCGCGGTATTGTTGCGCGTGACGAGTTTTCCGTCGGCGAACAGTTTGACGTCCACGGAATAGCCGCCGGTGACGACATCGGCCGGCAGCGGAATGGCGACGCGGAACACGGTCGGGGTCAGGAAGGTGACGCCGTTCGACATTTCGCGATAGTGGCCGGCTTCCTTCTTCAGGTTGATGTAGTTCACGCGGAACGGATCGTCGGGCACGGTGTCGGCGAAGTCGGCGCCGATGCGCTGCGTGAGGATGACCTGGTTCAGCCCGAGCTGCATGCGCCGCGCCGTCTCGGCGCTGGTGATGTCGGCGACCGGCCGATTGCTGAGCACGGCGAGATAGGACGGTACGCGGATGAACTCGCGGGTATCGACATTGACCCAGATGCCGAGCACGCGCGCCTTGCGCCGCGTGCGCAAGGTGGCGCGCGGCCCGCTCACGGTGGCGACGATGTCGTAATTGTTGCGCAGCGCCGCGCGCGGCGCGTCGGGCTCCACGGTGCCGAACAGCACGAGGTCGGCGCCGACGAAGCTCGAGGTGACGGCGACGCGGTGCGTCGACAGCGACAGCACCAGGTTTTCGGCGCGGGCCGGCGACAGCGCGGCGGCGCAGGCAAGGATCGCGGCGATGGCGGCGAGGCGGTGCATCAGTCGAACCCCACCATGCGGATCGAGTACAGCTCGTTGGGCTGCACGACCAGTTCGTAGGCGAAGCGCATGCCGACCATGAAGACGAGGAGGCCGAGCAGCAGGCGCAGGCGCTCGGCGCGCATGCGCTGGCCGGTATGGGCGCCGAACTGCGCGCCGATGACGCCGCCCACCATCAGGATCAGCGCCAGCACCGCATCGACCAGGTGGTTGGTGGCGGCGTGCATCACGGTGGCGGAGGTCATGGTGATGAGGGTCATCACCATCGATGTGCCGATCACGGTCGCGGTCGGCACGCGCAGGAAATAGATGAGCATCGGCACCAGAAGGAAGCCGCCGCCGATACCGAGCACGGCGCCGATGAAGCCGATCATGAAGCCGATGCCCCAGACCGGAATGACCGACACATAGATCTTGGAGCGCTTGAAGCGCATCTTCAGTGGCAGGCCGTGAACGAAGGTGTGGCTGCCCGGCCGGCGCAAGGTGCCCGGGCCGCCGCGCCGCGCCCGCAGTTCCGCCTGCACGCCTTCATTGATCATCAGCGCGCCGACGGTGGTCAGCAGCGTCACGTAGGACAGGCCGATGACGAGATCGAGCTGATCGATCGCGCGCAGCACGGTGAACAGCCAGACGCCGGCCGCGGTGCCGACGATGCCGGCCGCCAGCAGCATCAAGGCGAGCGATATGTCGACGGCACGCTTACGCCAGTAGTTGATCGCGCCGGTGAAGGAGGAGGCGGCGATGTGGCTGGTGACGCTGGCCACCGCGACCGCCGGCGAGATGCCAATGAAGATCAGCAGCGGCGTCATCAGGAAGCCGCCGCCGATGCCGAACATGCCCGAGATGAAGCCGATGGTCAGGCCCATCCCGAAAACCAGGAAGATGTTGACAGGCAGGTCGGCGATCGGGAGGTAGATCTGCAAGGCGACGTCGTCCGGCGTTCAGGGCGTGGGTCGGAAGCGCACTCCGCGCCGGCGGCCGTCGCCGCCGCGGATCACGTGCCGGACATCCGTAGATTTCGATCCGGGTCTAAGTGAGGCGCCGCCTGCGACGCATCGGCTCGGATCGAGCCTGACGATGTTTCAAGACACGCATACGTCTTCGCGCGATTCGGCGCGATTGAACACCCTTGCCGGCGCGAGGTCACCGCTTTCGCGGATTTAAACTTAATTCCGGCCCATGCTGCTGAGGTTCAGCGGCGCGGCGGCGGCGCGCGAGGTCTGCGGCCGGGGTTGCGGCTTGCTAACCGGGCCGGGCGCCGGAGCCGCGGGGCTCTCGGCGTTGCCGTTATCGTCCCAGCCGCCCTGTGGCGCGGGGACCGCGATCGCTTCGGCGGGCTGCGGCCTGGCGGCGAACTTCTTGACCGCGGCCTGGGCCGCGGTGAGTTCGTCGGGCTCGAGCCGGCTGGCGATCTCGTCACGCTTCTTGGCGGCTTCGCGGTCGCCCTGGGCGGCGGCCAGCGCAAACCACTGGTAGGCGTCGTTGAAATTCTTCTCCACGCCGAGGCCGCGGGCGCAGAGAATGCCGAGATTGTACTGGCTGTCGCCGACGCCGTGGTCGGCGGCCTTGCGGAACCACTGCGCCGCGGTGACGTAATCCGGCTTGCCGTCGATGCCTTCGGCGTAGAGCACCGCCAGGTTATGCATGGCCTTGGCGTGACCCTTGGCAGCGGCCGCGACGTAGAGCTTGCGCGCCTGGCCGAGCGCCTTCTTCACGCCATTGCCCTTCTCGAGCGTGCTGGCGTAGCGGAATTGCGCCGGGACGAAGCCTTTGCCGGCGGAGCGTTCGAACCAGCGCGCGGCCTCCTCGGCATTGGCGGCGACGCCGCCGCGGCCTTCGGCAAAGCGCTGCGCGATCTCGTAGGCGGCGACGGCATCGCCGCCGAGCGCCGCGTCGCGCAGGCGAGCGCCGCCGATGGCGATCGGCAGGTCGACGTCGCCATAGACGCTGGCCGGCTTCGCCCTGGACGGGCGTGGCGTGATGCTTCCGGTCACGTCGTTGGCCGGCGCCGCCGTGTTCGGGGTGGTGCGCGGCGGCGGATTGAGCATCGGCGCCGAGAGCAGCGACGAGGAGTCGGAGCCCGGCAGGATGCCCGGCGTCACATTGCGGACCGGCCCGTTGTTCGGCGTCGCGCCGGTTACGGTACCGGAGCCGTCGAACGGCTTGATCGGCGCGGTCAGCGAATGCGTGACCAGCGGATCGTCGCCGGCCGGCGGCGGCGACGTGGGCAGGCTGTTGATGGCGTTCTGCGTGGATTGCGACGAGGGGCTGAAGTTGAAGAACTTGCTGGCGATCTGGATGCCGCCGATGATGACGGCGACCAGGCTGGCGGCGATGAAGACCGACTTGATCTTCTTCGCGACCGAGGAGCGCAGCGAGGGCCGGGCCTCCTGATCGTGCGGCAGGTATTCCGAAATTTCCGGCTCCGGCGCGCGCGGTGCGGCCGAAGGCTTGTTCGACCGCATCGCGATCTGCGCCGCGCGGCGCGCGGCGGCGATAAAGCCGGACTTGCTCTCCGGCTCGGCCTGCAGTTTGGCCCGCGCCGGTCCGAGCGCGGCTTCCGAAGCGGCGATGCGGGCGGCGTGGCTGCCGGCAAAGCGCGGCGGCGTCGAACCCGGCTCGATCGGCATGTCGGGCGGCAGGTCGGGATTGATCGGCAGATGCGTGACCGGCGGCAGGCGGCGCGGCGCCTGCTGCTGCACCGGCTGCTGGACAGCCTGTTGCGGCGCGGGTTGCGCGGCCGGCTGCATCGCCAGCGCGGCCGCCAGCTCCGGCGCCGGCTGTTGCGGATAGGGCCGCGGCGGCAACCGTGCCGGCTCCGGCTGTGGCGCTGCCACCGGCGGCGGCGCCGTCTCAATGTCCATGCGTGGCTGCGCCGGCTGCGGAGCGGGCTGGGCCTGCAGCGGCTCGTCGAACACGGTGCGGGCGGCGACGCGGCCGACCGGCTGCGTCAATTCCATCTCTTGGTCATAACCGGCCATCGGGGCGGCCGGCCGCGGCTCGCGCACGCCCTTTTCGATGGTGGCGAGTCGATCGACGACGATGCCGAGCGTGCCGTGCATGGCGTCGAGCGCCGACTGCGTGCGCGCCAGTTGCTCCTGCAAATGGGCCACATGCGGCGCGTTTTCTTCGCGAACGGCGCCGGGATTCTTGTTGGCGCGCAGTTCCTCGATATGGACGAGGAGATCGCCGAGGCCGCGTTCGATGGCTTCGAGATGGCCGAGTCGTGAATCGGAAGCGTCGAGGCGCTGCACCAGTGCGACGATCTGATCCTCGAGATGGCCGACGGCGACGTTGTCGCCGCGCGACTGCTGGATCTGCTCGATCTTGTCCGACAGCGACTCGACCAGCGCTTCCAGCCGCGGCGGTACGCTGGCGCCGTTCTGCGAGCGGACGGCGAGCGCATCGGCGAGCGCGCTGATGCGGTGCTCGAGATTGTTGAGCGCGTCCTGGGCGCCGCCCATGGCGAAATGATCGACCTTGTCGCCCAGCTCCGCGACCTGCGCGGCAAGCCGGCTGACCGCGTCGTTGGACGCGACGTGGCCGGTCATCTCGCGCAAGGTGGTGATGGCGCGCTCGAGCTGGCCGAGCATTTCCGGATCGCGGCGGGCCACGATCATGTCGATCTTGTGCGCGAGGCCGTCCACGGCATCGTTAAAGCCGACGAGGTTTTCGGCCGGGGTCAGGCCGCGCAGCGCGTCGCGCACCTCGGCGAGGCCGTGCTCGATACCGCCGAGCGCGCCGGCGTCGCCGCCATTCTGGCGGCCTTCGGCGATGCGCTGGGTCAGCCCCTGGATCTGCCGCTCGATGGCGTCGATGGCCTGGCGCGGCATGGCCTCGTTGAGCGCCCGGCCGATATCGCCGAGTTCGGCGCGCAGGGCGTTGATGGCGTCCTCGACGCCGGGGCGGCGCAAGGTCTCGATCTGGTCGGTGATCTGCCGCAGGTGCTCTTCGAGCCCGGACAGGTCCTGCGTCGGCACCGCCGGGACGTAAGCGGGGGTGGCCGGAGCGGTAACGACATGCGGTAGCGGCGCGTTCGGCGGAGCCATCGGCGCGGCCTGAGGCGCAATGCCGTTCAGGCTGCGCTGGCGAGCGGCGATGTCGGCGGCGGCGCGGTCGAGGCCGAGCGGCAGGCCGGGCTGTTGCGGCAGCGGTTGTTGCGGGATGGGCGGCCGCGCCATCGGCGGCTGCATCTGCGCCGGCATTTGCGGGGCATGGGCCCAGGCCGGGGCCTGCGGCGCCAGCGGCGGCGCGTAGGGCGCCATCATGCGCGGCAATTGGGCGAGGCTCTCGATGCGCTGGTCGAGCCGGGCGATCAGCTGGACGAGCTGGTCGTTGTTGGGACCGGCGGGGGCGCGGTCGCGGCGCGGGGCATAGGCCTCCGGACCCTTGCGGGAGAACTGGTCGAGGCGGCGGGTGATGTCGTCCAGCCGTTCATGAACGGAGGACATGTCCTGGGCGCCGTAGGCGTCCTCGTCGTCAAAGTCCCCGGCTTGCTGCAGAATGACCGAATTCAGCCATTCGCCCAAAGGCATGCCGGACCGGCGAGCCGCTTCCTTGGCTGTCTCGCGGGCTTCGGGCCGGATGCCTTTGACACTCCACGGGACACCAAATTTCATTCGCACACCCAACGTCGAGGTGGAGGCGACAGAGCGCTGTTTGCCCGACTTTTGCTAACTCCCGACTTTTTGCCGCTTAGGGTAAACAGCGGGTTAAGATTTGGCCGAAGCGGCCGGGTTTCGTTAGGAATTGCGGGGGCGAGCGAGGGGGCAAGGTCCCTTAATGCGCCCGTAAAGGGCCTGCGGCAAAATGCGGGGAAAGCGTTCCGATTCCCGCCTTGGCGACGCCCGGGCCGACGCTTAGCTGCCTGAAGGGAACTTGAAACAAGCGGGCCACTTTCCAAACGGGCGCCTGACCGCCCAAAGTGACGCCCGAAGCCTGATGCCGGGGAGAAAACGATGCCGATCTACAAAGCGCCTGTCGATGACGCGCTGTTTCTGCTCAACGACGTTTTTCACATCGAGCGCTACGGCAATCTGCCGGGCTTCTCCGACGCCTCGCCGGACGTGGTCGAGGCGATCCTCACCGAAGCCGCCAAGCTGTCCGAGGACGTGCTGACACCCCTCAACCGTGTCGGCGACAAGGAAGGCTGCAAGCGCGCAGCCGACGGCAGCGTGACGACGCCCACCGGCTTCAAGGACGCCTACAGGCAGATCGTCGAGGGCGGCTGGATCGGCATCTCGGCGCCGCAGGAATTCGGCGGCCAGGGCCTGCCGATGACGATCACCGAGATCGTCAACGAATACTTCTGCTCGGCCAATATGGCCTTCGCCATGTATCCCGGCCTGACGCAGGGCGCGATCGCCGCGCTCATCGTCCACGCCAATGACGCGATCAAGCAGAAATATCTGCCGAAGATGATCGAAGGTGTCTGGACCGGCACCATGAATCTGACGGAGCCGCATTGCGGCACCGATCTCGGCCTGTTGCGCACCAAGGCGGTGAAGCAGGCCGACGGCTCCTACAAGATCTCCGGCACCAAGATCTTCATCTCCGCCGGCGAACACGACATGTCGGACAACATCATCCATCTGGTGCTGGCGCGCATCGAAGGCGCGCCCGCCGGCACCAAGGGCATTTCGCTGTTCGTGGTGCCGAAGTTCATGGTCGGCGACGATGGCTCGGTCGGTGCGCGCAACGGCGTGTCCTGCGGCTCGCTCGAAGAGAAGATGGGCATCCACGGCAACTCGACCTGCGTGATGAATTACGACAGCGCCACCGGCTGGCTGGTCGGCGAGGAAAACCGCGGCCTCAATGCCATGTTCGTGATGATGAACGAGGCGCGGCTCGGCGTCGGCATCCAGGGCCTCGCGCTGTCCGAGGTCGCCTATCAGAACGCCGTCGTCTACGCCAGGGAGCGCCTGCAGGGCCGCGCCATCACCGGCGCGAAGTTCCCCGACAAGGCGGCCGATCCGATCATCGTGCATCCCGACGTGCGCCGCACCTTGATGACCATGCGCGCCTTCAACGAGGCGGCGCGCGCGCTGGTGCTGTGGGCCGGTCTCAAGAGCGACGTCGCGCACCGCTCCGGCGACGCCAAGGAACGTCAGGCCGCCGATGATGCGCTCGGCCTGATGACGCCGGTGATCAAGGGCGTGATGACCGATGTCGGCTTCGCCAACACGGTATCGGCGCAGCAGATGTATGGCGGCCACGGCTACATCGCCGAGCACGGCATGGAGCAGTTCGTGCGCGATGCGCGCATCGCCATGATCTACGAAGGCGCCAACGGCGTGCAGGCCATGGACCTCGTCGGCCGCAAGCTCGGCAAGGACGGCGGCCGCGCGCTGATGGCGTTCCTCGGGGAGCTCGGCGCCTATGCCAAAGAGAAGGGCGGCGACGAAACGATGAAGCCGCTGGTCGCCGCGCTCGGCAAGGGCGCGAACGATCTGCAGCAGGCGTCGATGTGGTTCATGCAGAACGCCATGGCCAAGCCCGACAACGCCGGCGCCGGCGCCACCGATTACATGCATCTCTTCGGTCTCGTGGCGCTCGGCTACATGTGGTGCCAGATCGCCGACGCGGCGAGTGCGAAGATCAAGGCCGGCGGCGACGCGGCGCGCTTCAACGCCAAGCTCGTCACCGCGCGCTTCTTTATGGAGCGCATCATGCCCGAGACGGTGACGCGCCTTGCCCGCATCCAGGCGGGCGCGGCGAGCACGATGGAGTTGCCGGCGGAGGCGTTTTAGTTCGTAGCCCGGGTGGAGCGAAGCGCAACCCGGGTTTCGCTGCGCTCCACCCGCGCTACAATTTAAGCCGTCGCCATTGCACCGCGGCGCGAGCGCATCAGCAGCCAGATCATGATCGTGACGTTGATGGCGTTGAAGGCGATGCCGTTGACGAAGGCCGCCTGATACGAGCCGGTAAGATCGAAGATCTTGCCCGACATCCAGCCGCCGATGGCCATGCCGGCCACGGTCGAGAAAATCACGAAGCCGACGCGCGTCGAGGCCTCCTTCGGCGAAAAATATTCGCGCACGATGACGGCGTACATCGGCACGATGCCGCCCTGGAACAGGCCGAACATCGCCGAGATGATGTACAGCGAATAAAGCCCGTTGAACGGCAGATAGAGGAATAGCGCGACGCCCTGCGCCACCGAGCCGATCAGCAGCGTGCGCACGCCGCCGATCTTGTCGGCGACGAAGCCTGAGCCGACGCGGCTGATGATGCCGAGCGCCAGCATGGCCGACAGCATTTCGGCGCCGCGCGCCGCGCCGTAACCGAGATCGGCGCAATAGGCGACGAGATGCACCTGCGGCATCGACATCGCCACGCAGCAGCACACGCCGGCGATGCAGAGCAGGATCTGCAGCGTGCGCGGCGAGAACGGGCTGTCGGCGCGGCGGCGTTCGTCATCGGTGGTGGTGGCGTCGCTGTGGCCTTCGATCAGCTTGCGCCGCATCACCAGGATGAGCGGAAACATTGCGAAGACGAGAAAGATGCCGATGCCGATATGCGTGGTGCGCCAGTCGCTGACGCCGATGAAGTGCGAGACCACCAGCGGCCAGAACGTGCCGGCGAGATAATTGCCGGTCGCCGCGATCGCCACGGCGCGGCCGCGGCGCCGCGAGAACCAGTGCGACATGTCGGCCATCAGCGGCCCGAACGATGTCGAGCAGCCGACGCCGATCAGCAGACCATGCGCCAGCGCGACCTGCCACAGCGAGCCGGCAAGGCCGGTGAGCACATAGCCGAGCGCGAGCATGATCGTGCCCAGCGCCATCGGCAGCGCGATGCCGAAGCGGTCGGCGAGCCGGCCCATGACGATATTGCCGACGCCGAAGCCGAGCATGGTCATCGTGAACGGAACGGAGGCCGAGGCGCGATCGACGCCGAATTCGGCCTGCATCGCCGGCAGCGCCACCACGACCGACCACATGCCGACGCCGCCCAAGGTGCTGAGCATCAGCCCGGCGGCGAGGCGCCGCCAGGCGTAGGGCGACTCCACGCCGTAGGCGGCGGAGGTTTCGATCGTGGCATTCATGAGAGCGCACCCGGCAAGGCGATGGCGCGTGTTAGCACGCGAACGAAGTTACCGAAACGCCGGCATCACGTCCTTGGCAAACAAATCAATCGAATGAGTCGCATCAGCAAAACTCATGTCGCCGAACACCATCTGGCACAGCACGTAGTTCACGCCGGCCTCGCGCTCGAGCTTGCTCATGTAGTCCCGCACGGTGGCGGCCGAGCCGGCGACGCCGTGGCCGATGGCGGCGAGTTCGGCGAAGCTTTGCGGGTAAATGCCCTTCAGGCTGAAATCCTGGCCGGCGTGCCGCCACAGCCAGTCCATGGACTGGCGCCAGGTGGCGTAGGCATTGTCGGCGATGCGCCGCGCCTCGGCGTCGGTCTCGGCGACCACGACATGACGCGTGATGCCGATATGCGGCAGTGCAGCATCGTCGCGGCCGAGCGCGCGCCAGTCATTGCGATAGCGATCGCTGATGGCGCGGGCGCGGTCCGCCGGCCCAAGCGACACCACATTGATCGATTTCGGCACGGCCCACGCGATCGCGTCCGGGCTCGGCGCGCCGTACCACAGCGGCGGGTGGGGCCGTTGGGCGGGCTTGGCTTGCACCACGTAGTCCTTGAAGGTGAAGAACTTGCCTTCGAAGTTGACGACATCGCTCTCGAAAGCGCGCATTAGCACGGCAAAGGCTTCGTGGTACAGCGGCGACGCGTTGGTGGGATCGATCCCATAGCGCTCGTGCTCGACCAGCGCGCCGCCGCGGCCCACGCCGACCATCAGTCGGCCGCCGCTCATGTGATCGAGCATGCAGATCTCTTCGTACACCCGCAGCGGGTGATAGAGCGGCAGCACGTAAACCAGCGGGCCAAGCCGCAAGGTTCGTGTGCGCTGGATCGCCGCAGCAAGGAACACGCTGGGGCTCGCCGCCAGCCCAAGCGGCGTCGAGTGATGCTCGGCGAGGTGATAGCCGGCAAAGCCGCCGCGTTCGATCGCTTCGACAAGCCGAAGCCGCTCCTCGAAGAACGTGCCCAACGGCGCGCCACTGTTGTCGAGATGATCGAATATCGAGAATTTAAGCATGCTGGGTCGTTTCCATCCGGTGAGCGTGCGGCTAAGGCGTGACGAACGCCGGGATTGCCGCTATTTTGCAGGGGAAGCCGACTTTCAACCGTGCGGCTCATGGGGAGGAATTAGATGAAGAAGACTGGTCTGTTTTTGGCGGCCGCGCTCCTGGCTGCGTCGGCCGCATCCTCGGCCTCGGCACAGGACACCGTCAAGATCGGTTTGATCATGGCCTATTCGGGCCAGTTCGCCGACACCGCGGCGCAGATGGACAACGCCGTCAAGCTGTACATCAAGCAGCATGGCGACACCGTCGCCGGCAAGAAGATCGAAATCATCCGCAAGGACACCGGCGGTCCGAACCCGGACGTCGCCAAGCGCCTGGCGCAGGAACTCATCGTTCGCGACAAGGTGGACATCCTCGCCGGCTTCACGCTGACGCCGGAAGCGCTCGGCGCCGCCGGTCCGTCCGAAGAAGCCAAGAAGTTCATGGTCGTCATGAACGCGGCGACCTCGATCATCACCACCAAGTCGCCCTACATCGCGCGCACCTCGCTCACCATTCCGCAACTCGAGGATACGCTCGGCAAATGGGCGGCCAAGCAGGGCACCAAGAAGGCCTACACCATGGTCTCCGATTATGGCCCGGGCATCGACGCCGAAACCTGGTTCCAGAAGGGCTTCAAGGCCGGCGGCGGCGAGATCGTCGGCTCGGTGCGCATGCCGGTTGCCAACCCGGACTTCTCGGCCTTCGTGCAGCGCGCCAAGGACCTCAACCCGGAATCGATCTTCATCTTCATTCCGGGCGGCGCGCAGCCGGTCGCGATCGCCAAGGCGCTGCAGGAGCGTGGCGTTGACCCCAAGAAGGTCAAGGTCATGGGCCAGGGCGAACTGACGATGGACGACGTCGCGCTCAAGAACATGGGCGACGCCGGCCTCGGCATCATCACGGTCTTCCACTACGGCTGGGAGCACAAGTCGAAGATGAACGAGGACTTCGTGAAGGCCTACAACGCCGAGTTCAAGCGTAACCCGGACATCTTCTCGATCGGCGGCTGGGACGGCATGCACCTCATCTACGAGGCGCTGAAGAAGACCGGCGGCAAGGCCGACGGCGACTCGCTCATCGGCGCCGCCAAGGGCATGGCCTGGGAAAGCCCGCGCGGCCCGATCTCGATCGATCCGGAAACCCGCGACATCATCCAGACGGTCTACATCCGCCGTGTCGAGAAGGTGAACGGCGTCAGCCAGAACGTCGAGTTCGACAAGATCGAGAAGGTCAAGGACCCGGCGAAGTAACTTGCTTTCCCTCCCCCCGCCATAAGCGCGTTAACGCGCGTCTTTGACGCGCTATGGCGGTGGGGAGGGGCGCCAGTCTGAGAGATAGCGAAGGCTGGCGGGGTGGGGGGATTTTACCGGCCTCGCGAATGATAATTCGCCCCCCACCCCCGACCCCTCCCCGCCATTCGCTTCGCGAACGGGGGGAGGGGAGAGGCCCCCTCGCTTCCGCCCTTCCGGCGTCCTATCCTCCCCGGCAAACAAACGACTCGTCGGGAAAGTCCGCCCATGGAAGCGCTCAATCTGCCTCGTCCGTCCTGGATGACGGAGGATCTGGTCCTGCTCGAGGAGCAGGCCCGCCGCTTTATTGCCGACGAATACACGCCGCATCTCGACGCCTGGCACGACGCCGGCATTTATCCGCGCGATGTCTGGGAGAAGGCCGGTGAGGCCGGCCTGTTAGGGGCGTCGCTGCCGGAGGAATACGGCGGCGCCGGCGGCAATTTCGGTCATGAGGCCGTCATCTACCGCGAATACTCGCTCGGCGGTTTCGACTCCTTCGGCGCGCCCCTGCATTCCGGCATCGTCGCGCCCTACATCCTTCATTACGGCACCGAGGAGCAGAAGCAGCGCTGGCTGCCCAAGCTCGCGTCCGGTGAAATGATCGGCGCCATCGCCATGACCGAGCCGGGCACCGGCTCCGATTTGCAGGGCGTGCGCACCAAGGCCGAGAAGTCCGGCAACGGCTATGTGCTCAACGGCTCCAAGACCTTCATCACCAACGGCCAGCACGCCAACCTCATCATCGTCGTCGCCAAGACCGACCCGGCCGCCGGCTCCAAGGGTGTGTCGCTGATGGTGGTCGAGACCGATAACGCGCCCGGTTTCCGCCGCGGCCGCAAGCTGCAGAAGCTCGGCATGGACGCCGCCGATACGTCCGAATTGTTCTTCGACGACGTCAAGCTGCCGGCCGAGAACCTGCTCGGCACCGAGACCGGGCAGGGCTTCTATCAGCTCATGAAGGAGTTGCCGCAGGAGCGGCTGATTGTCGCCATCAACGCCGTCGCCATGATGGAACGCGCGCTCGCCTTGACGATTGATTATGTCAAGCAACGCAAGGCCTTCGGCAAGGCCATCCTCGATTTCCAGAACACCCAGTTCGAACTGGCCGCCTGCAAGACCGACGCCACCATCGCCAAGGTCTTCCTCGACCATTGCATCGGCTTGCACATCGAGGGCAAGCTCGACACCGTGACCGCCTCGATGGCCAAATACCGGCTCACCGACACGCTCGGCCAGTTGCTTGACCGCTGCCTGCAACTGTTCGGCGGCTATGGTTTCATGGACGAATATCCGATCTCGCGCCTCTACCGCGACGCCCGCGTGCTGCGTATCTATGCGGGGACGAACGAGATCATGAAATTGCTGATCGCGCGCAGTTTGTAATCTCTCTGTCATTCCGGGGCGCCGCGAAGCGGCGAACCCGGAATCCAGGGAAACAGGGAATGCTAACGATTTGTCGCTGGATTCCGGGTTCGCGCTTTCAGCGCGCCCCGGAATGACGAGGGAGAGCCGAATGACCGAAGCCTTCATCTACGACGCCGTCCGCACGCCGCGCGGGCGCGGCAAGTCCGACGGCGCGCTGCACGAAGTCACCGCGCTCAATCTCGCGGCGCAGGCGCTCGGCGCCATCAAGGAGCGCAACAAGCTCGACGCCCCCGACGCCGTCGACGACGTCGTGCTCGGCTGCGTCGATCCGGTCGGCGAGGCCGGCGGCGATATCGCCCGCGTCGCCGCGATCATGGCCGGCTTCGGCGAGAAGGTGCCCGGCATCCAGATCAACCGCTTTTGCGCCTCCGGCCTCGACGCGGTGAACTTCGCCGCGGCGGAGGTGATGTCCGGCCAGCACGATCTGACCATCGGCGGCGGCGTCGAATCCATGAGCCGTGTCGGCATCGGCGCCTCGGGCGGCGCCTGGCCGGTCGATCCCTCGATCGCGCTCAAGTCCTACTTCGTGCCGCAGGGCATCTCGGCGGACATGATCGCGACCAAATACGGTTTCTCGCGCGACGACGTCGATGCCTATGCCGTGGAAAGCCAGAAGCGCACCGGCCGGTCCTGGGACGAAGGCCGCTTCAAGAAGTCGGTGGTCCCGGTCAAGGACGTCAACGGCCTGACCATCCTGGACAAGGACGAGCACATGCGTCCGTCGACGACCATGCAGACGCTCGCCGCGCTCAACGCGTCGTTCGTGCAGATGGGCGAGATGGGCGGCTTCGACGCCGTGGCGATCCAGCGCTATCCGGAATTCGAATCGATCAACCACGTCCATACGCCGGGCAATTCGTCGGGCATCGTCGATGGCGCCGCCGCGGTGCTGATCGGCAATGAGGAAGCCGGCAAGCGCAACGGCCTCAAGCCGCGCGCGCGCATCAAGGCCTTCGCCAATATCGGCTCCGAGCCGTCGATCATGCTCACCGGCCCGGTGCCGGTGACCGAGAAGGTGCTTAAGCGCGCCGGCATGTCGATCGGCGACATCGACCTGTTCGAGCTCAACGAAGCCTTCGCCTCGGTGGTGCTGCGCTACATGCAGGCCTTCGACATTCCGCACGACAAGATCAACGTCAATGGCGGCGCTATCGCCATGGGCCATCCGTTAGGGGCCACCGGCGCCATGATCCTCGGCACCGTGCTCGACGAGCTGGAGCGTTCCGGCAAGGAAACCGCGCTGGTCACGTTGTGCATCGGCGCCGGCATGGGCACCGCCACGATCATCGAACGGGTTTGACATCTTGATGCACGGCGCAACTTTTCCCCTCCCCCCGCGCAGCGGTGGGGAGGGGTCCGGGGTGGGGGGCAAGTCAAGGGGAATGCCTCGCAACGAGCAGGAACGTGCGACTGACCGGCGCGTGCCGCGGGCGCGGCAACTGCGTCGCGACATGACCGACGCGGAGCGCCGGCTGTGGTGGCACCTGCGGCGTCTAGGTGTCGGCGATGGGCATTTTCGCCGGCAGGCGACCGTCGGGCCCTACTTCGCCGATTTCGCGCATCATCAGGCCAAGCTTGTCATTGAACTGGATGGCTCTGGCCACATGCTCGGGCAAGCACTTTCGCACGATGCCCGGCGGACGCGGTATCTCGCCGACCATGGCTACCACGTGCTTCGGTTCTGGAATGGTGACGTGCTCGCGAACACTGAGGGCGTAATGACAGTGATCTTTGAAGCATTGACTGCAAGATCGCAGGCGGGCCCCCACCCCTTACCCCTCCCCACCACGCGCAAGCGCGCGCGGGGGGAGGGGAAAAGCCAATCAACGAGCTATCGAGAGGAAAACCCATGACCGCTTTCAAGCTCGACATCGACGCCGACGGCATTGCGCTGATCACCTGGGACATGGCCGACCGCTCGATGAACGTCATCACCATGGAGGTGATCGAGGAGTTGTCCGACCTCGTCGACAAGGTGGCGGGCGATGCCGCCATCAAGGGCGCCGTCATCACCTCCGGCAAGGAGGCCTTCTGCGGCGGCGCCGATCTCACCATGCTGGAGAGCATGGGCGCCATCTACGCCGACAAGGTGAAGAAGGAAGGCGAGGTCGCCGCCGCGCAATATGTCTATGAGGAGAGCGCGAAGCTGTCGCAGCTTTATCGCCGCCTCGAGAAGAGCGGCAAGCCGTGGGTCTGCGCGCTCAACGGCACGGCGATGGGCGGCGGCTTCGAACTGGCGCTGGCCTGCCATCACCGCGTCGCTTCCGACAATCCGAAAACGCGCCTCGGCCTGCCCGAAATCAAGGTCGGCCTGTTCCCCGGCGCCGGCGGCACGCAGCGCGTCGTGCGCATCATGCCGCCCGCCGATGCGCTGCAGTTCCTGCTCAAGGGCGACCAGCTCAAGGTCGATCGCGCCAAGGCGGCGAAGCTCATCGACAATGTCGTGCCGCAGGACAAGCTGATCGAAACCGCGAAAGCCTGGATCAAGGCCGGCGGCAAGGCCGAGGCGCCGTGGGACGTGAAGGGCTACAAATTCCCCGGCGGCCTCGTTTACTCCAAGGCCGGCATGATGACCTTCCCGCCGGCCAACGCCATCTATCGCCGCGAGACTTACGACAATTATCCCGCCGCCCGCGCCATCATGCAGGTGGTCTATGAGGGCCTGCAGGTCGACATCGACACCGCCTTGCGCGTCGAGTCGCGGCACTTCGCCAAGATCCTGCGCTCGCCGGAAGCGGCGGCGATGATCCGCACGCTCTTCGTCAACATGCAGGACCTCAACAAGGGCGCGCGCCGCCCGGCCAGCGTGCCGGCGACGAACCTGAAGAAGATCGGCGTCGTCGGCGCCGGCTTCATGGGCGCCGGCATCGCGCAGGTCTCGGCCGCGGCCGGGCTCAATGTCGTGCTGATCGATCGCGATCAGGAAACCGCCGACAAGGGCAAGGCCGGGCTGCACAAAGCGCTGTCCGATCGCGTCATGAAAGGCCGCATGAAGGGCGCCGAGCGCGACGCGCTGCTGGAGAAGATCACGGCGACCGCCGACTATGCGGCGTTGAAGGATTGCGACCTGATCGTCGAAGCCGTGTTCGAGGACCGCAAGGTCAAGGCCGATGTCATCAAGAAGATCGAGGCCGTGATCGGCGACAAGGCCATCTTCGCCTCCAACACCTCGACGCTGCCGATCACGTCGCTCGCCGCCGAGTTCAAGGACCCGAAGCGCTTCATCGGCATCCACTTCTTCTCGCCGGTCGATCGCATGATGCTGGTCGAGGTCATCATGGGCAAGGAGACGGGTGATGCGGCGCTCGCCACCGCGCTCGATTTCATTCGCGCCATCCGCAAGACGCCGATCGTCGTCAACGACACGCGCGGCTTCTACGCCAACCGCTGCGTGCTTGCCTACATCCAGGAAGGGCACCTGATGTTCCTGGAGGGCATCCCGGCGGCGATGATCGAGAATGCCGCGCGCATGGCCGGCATGCCGGTCGGGCCTTTATCGCTCAACGACGAGACCGGCGTCGATCTCGGCCTGAAGATCCTGCGCGCCACCGAAGCCGATCTTGGCGCCGGCGCGGTCAATCCCGGCATGAAGAAGCTGCTGGAGGATCTGGTCGAGAAGAACCAGCGCTTCGGCCGCAAGAACGGCAAGGGTTTCTACGATTATCCGCAGGGCCAGCCCAAAAGACTGTGGCCGGGCCTCGCCGACCTGTCGCCGAAAAAGCTGTCGCGCGAGGAGGTCGAGGCCATCGACGTCGAGGAGCTCAAACAGCGCTTCCTCGTCGCGCAGGCGGTGGAAGCCGCGCGCACCTTCGAGGAGCATGTCGTCACCGACGTGCGCGAGGCCGATGTCGGCTCGATCCTGGGCTGGGGCTTTGCGCCCTTCACCGGCGGCGCGCTGTCCTACATCGACATGATGGGGACGAAGAAGTTCGTCGCGCTGTGCAGGAAGCTGGAGACCAAATTCGGCAAGCGCTTCGCGCCCGGCAAGCAGCTCGTCGAGATGGCCGAGAAGGGCGAGAGCTTCCACGCCAGGTTCGCGCCGAAGAAGAAGGCGGCGTAGGTTCTACGTCGAAGCCTTGCCGTGCCTTCCCCTCTCCCCTTGGGGGAGAGGGTGCCCGAGCAAAGCGAGGGCGGGAGAGGGGTAAATTTCGTTGAGCAAGCACCCCTCTCCCGGCTCGCTCACATTCGTTCGCTTGCCACCCTCTCCCCCAAGGGGAGAGGGGAAGGAAAGAAAGAGAAGCGCCGGCCTCTCGCTCGGCTCAAATCCGATACAGCCTCTGCGCCGTGTCGTGCAGCACGGCGCGGCGGTCGGCGTCCGGATAGGGCGCCAGCGCGGCGCGGATCGCGGTGACGATCGAGGCGTAGTCGGTCCACAGGCTTTCGACCGGGAAGTTGGAGCCCCAGACGCAGCGCTGCGCGCCGAACAGTTCCAGCGTCTCGCCGACGATGTCGGCGATGTGCTGCGGGTCGTTCCTGCGGATGAAGGTGCCGAGCCCGGAGAACTTGGTGTGCATGTTGGGCTCTCCGGCCAGCCGCTTCATGCCCTCGCGCCAGGCCTTGCGGCCTTCGGGCGAGCGGTCCTCCAGCATGCCGGCGTGCTCCAGCACGATGACGGTGCCGGGGAAGGCCTTGGCCAGAGCCGCGCCGTCCGCCATCTGCGAGGCGAACACCTGCAGTTCGAACAGCCAGCCGCGCTCCTGAAGCAGCGCGAAGTTCTTGCGGAACATCGGCGTGTTCATCTCAACCGGCGTCGGCGCGAACTTGTATTGCGGGTTGGCGTGCCAGTGCAGTTGCTGACGCACGCCGCGCATCAGCTTTGAGGCCTTGGCCTGCGCCGCCATGACCTGCGGCGCATCCTCGTTCTGCAGGTTGACGAAGGAGACGATGGCGTGCGGCCAGCCGCTGCGGCTATTGGCCTCCTGCACATACTCCACCTCTTCGACCTCGCGGCCCGGCAGCCAGTTGGTCTGCACATAGACCGACTTGACGACGCCGGTGTCTTTCAGATCGGCGAGAAAATCCTCGACCGGATAATCGCGGCGCAGCTTCTCGTATTCGCCGAAAATGCGCGGCACGGCCGGGCCCTGCAGCCAGGGCTGGTCGGCGTGACGCCAGATGTGGTGGTGCGCGTCGATAATCGGTTCCATGGCAATTCCCCGTCACGGCGGCGGTTCGCCGTGAGACCTTTCGGCCGGCATCGTGCCATTCGCGCGCGCGCCGGGAAAGTCGCCGGCCGGCCGCGGCTACGCTGGGCGTCTGTTTTTCTGACGCGGGGGCGAAGCCCTACATCACCACCGTCAGCCGCTTGGCGGCGCGGGTGACGCCGGTATAGAGCCAGCGCTGGCGCGATTCCTGAAACGCGAAGCTCTCGTCGAACAAAACGACGTCGTCCCACTGCGAGCCTTGCGCCTTGTGCACGGTGAGCACATAGCCGTAGTCGAACTCGTCGTAGGGTTTGCGCTGCTGCCAGTCCATCTGCTCGATGCCGCCGGTGAAACATTCCGGCCGCACCGACACCTTGACGCCGCGCGTCGCGGTTTCGTCGTCGGGCATCAGGCGTAACGTCATGATGCCGGTCTTGCGGCCGCCGCGTTCCTTGACGCTCCACAGGCCGCCGTTGAACAAAGCCTTCTTGCGGTTGTTGCGCAGGCAAACCAGCTTGTCGCCGGCTTCCGGCATCGGGTCCTTGAAGCCGCGGCGCTCGCGCATGCGCTGGTTATAGGCGCGCCGCGTGTTGTTGCGGCCGACCAGCACCTGGTCGGCATCGAGCACGCGCTGCGGATCGAGCTCGCTCTTGATGACGACCTCGGTCTCGCCATAGCGGCCGGGCTCGAGATACTCGCCGGCGCGGATGTCCATCGACAGGCGGATGATCGGATTGTCCTGCGCCTGGCGATGCACCTCGGTGAGCATCACGTCGGGCTCGTGCTCGGTGAAGAAGCCGCCGCCATTGGCGCCGGCGGTGATCGGCGGCAATTGCGCCGGATCGCCCAGCACCAAGAGCGGCACGCCGAAGGAGAGCAGGTCCTTGCCGAGCTCGCCATCGACCATCGAGCATTCGTCGATGATGATGAGCGACGCCTTCGAGGCCGGCGCCTCCTCCCAGAGATCGAAGCTGGGGATTTCCTCGCCGCTCTCGCGCGCGCGGTAGATCAGCGAATGGATGGTGGTGGCGCCGCGGCAGCCTTTGCCGCGCATCACGGAGGCCGCCTTGCCGGTGAAGGCGGCGAACTTCACCTCGCCGTCCACCGCCTCGGCGAGGTGGGTGGCGAGCGTGGTCTTGCCGGTGCCGGCAAAGCCGAACAGGCGGAAAATCTGCGGCGTCGAACCGGTGCCGGGCTTGGCCTTGAGCCAGCTTGAGACGGCTTTGAGCGCGTCATCCTGATGGGGCGTGAATTTCATCGGCATTGCATAATGCATGGCGCGCGGATGGCAAAGAACAAATTGGGAACCGACCCTTGCCGTCGTCCCGGGCGAGCGATAGCGAGGCCCGGGACCCATAGCCACCGCTCCAATCAAATGCGCAGGGGGCTGAGAACTGGAGCTACCCGCTTCGGTTTGGTCATGGCGAGACCGGGCTCTAAGCAAGAAGCTGGTCAACTGCCTGACAAAGCGGGAAGAGCGTCGACGGTCGCGCCGGGATGAGGGGTGCTTGTTTGAAAATTACCGAACGTCAAGGATCTTCGTTCGCCATGTGAATAGCGTTATTTTGGGATGACCCTCTCATGGTAATTTTCCGCCAGCATTTGCTCTAGGCGTTGTGTCAGCAAGAAATTGGCGACGTCGTTTGGACCGGCTCCCAGCTGAGTGTCCCGCGCTAAAACCTCAAGGTAGGCATACAAGTTAGGCGACACCTTCATGCGAAGGGGCGCTGTCTTTTGTTTTCTAGGCCCTCTAGCCATTGACGCCGCACAAACTCGTGAACAATTTATTGCTCTATTAGACAATAAATTGCTTGATGAGCGGAGTCGACTCTGGCCATATTGGTGGCCTAGAAAACGAAAAGGCCCCCCGTAAGGGAGGCCTGTCCGCAGTGAAGTTGGTGAGCCCGGGGGGACTCGAACCCCCGACCGCGCTTTACGAGAGAGCTGCTCTATCCAGCTGAGCTACGGGCTCAAATGGCGTCCCGGGCTGTTTGCGCAGTCCGGGACGCTTCATTTGCGAATCAACACGAGACTCGTTAATTAAAAACTAACCCTATTTGGTCGACCCATAGTACAAATTTCTCACTGGCCCTCTATGGCTAGTGTGTCTTCTGTGACTAGCGGGGATAGCGACCGCCAGGGTGTGTGCCCATAACGTATTTATCAGATCGCAAGCTGCTCCAAGAGCAGGAGCGTGCGGGTGTCCACACCCTTCAGCGATATGGCGCAAACCGTAACTGCCGAAATTAGTTTACGGCTTCTTTCCTAGCCCCAGCTTGGCGGTGCTTACGACATAGTCGCCACTGCCTTGCGCGGCTTATTCTCCTGCACGACGCATTCTGTGCCCACCGTAACAATCAAGCTCCTCTGATATTTGTGGCGGCCGATCTCGGCGGACCATGACGGTGGAGAGGCGGAGGAATTCTGTCTTGACCATCGTCCCGTTTCAGTATAAATTCCCAATCCTCTCTCTGCCTCATCCGGCGCCGTCATGACGCGCCGGGGCGGGCAGGGAAGGGCGGGGCGCCGACAATGCGCCTCGTGACGATCGGGCCGGCCGGTGGCCGGTCTGGTGGTGGAGCGCCGGGAGGCGCAGCGCCGCCGCATCGGGCCTCGCAAACCCGGCGCGGGCCGGCGCGCGCGCCGCGGAGCAGGTCTCGCAAACCTTGCTTCGGTCCGGCGTGCGGCGGGGCCTCGCAAGCCTTGCCAAAAGGGGGTCTCGCAAACCCCCTGGCGCCTCCCGGCGCTCCATTTCTCTTCGGAGAAAGGAAAAAGGGGTGAGGCTCGGCCCGGGCCTTTCAAGAACAGGGCCGCCCCCGCATGTCCGCTGGTCAATCCGCTTGACGGGCGCGCTTCATTTCAATAATCGTTGAAATATGGAACAAACGGATGCGGTCGCGGCGCTCGCCGCTCTGGCGCAGAACCATCGCCTCGGCGTCTATCGGCTGCTCGTTCAGGCGGGACCTGACGGCCTGTCCGCGGGCGCGATTGCCGATGAACTCGGCGTCGCGCCGAACACGCTGACTTTTCACTTCGATCGTCTGCGCGCGGCGGGTCTCGTCACCGTTCGCCGCGACGGCCGCTCGATGATCTACGCCGCGCGCTTCGAGACCATGAATGCGCTCGTCGCCTACCTCACCGACAATTGCTGCGGCGGTGCGTCCGAGCAATGCGCGCCGGTCGCGGCCTGCAAGCCTTCGCGGAAACGCGCCAAACAACCAGCCTCATAGAGCACTCGCATGTCCGATCGTGTCTACAACGTGCTGTTCCTCTGCACCGGCAATTCCGCGCGCTCGGTGATCGCCGAAGCCATTCTCGAGCGCGAAGGCAAGGGCCGCTTCCGCGCCTTCAGCGCCGGCAGCCAGCCGAAGGGCGCGGTCAATCCGGGCACGCTCAAGCTGCTGCGCAATCTCGGCTACGACGTTTCCGGTTTCCGCTCCAAGAGCTGGCTGGAATTCGCGCAGCAAGGCGCGCCGCAAATGGATTTCGTCTTCACCGTTTGCGACGACGCGGCCGGCGAAGCCTGTCCGCTGTGGCCGGGTCAGCCGATGACGGCGCATTGGGGCGTGCCCGATCCGGCCGCGGCGACCGGCAGCGAGGCCGAGATCGCTGCCGCCTTCGACGACGCCTATCGCATGCTCGCTCGCCGCATCGAACTGTTCCTGGCGTTGCCGATTGCCAGGCTCGACAAGATGGTGCTGCACAAGGAGCTCAAGGATATCGGCGCTTCGCAGCAGAATACGAAGCAGCGCAGCAGGACTGTGTCGTGAGCAAAGCGCCTCTCTCGCGCCGCCTGTTCGCCGAAGCGCTCGGCAGCGCGTTTCTGCTGGCGGCCGTGGTCGGCTCCGGCATCATGGCCGACAGCATCGCCGGCGGAAACGTGGCGCTCGCCCTTCTCGGCAACACGTTGCCGACCGGCGCGATGCTCGTCGTTTTGATCCTGGTCTTCGGCCCCGTGTCGGGCGCGCATTTCAATCCGGCGGTGACCCTGGCTTTCGCCTTGCGCGGTGAGTTCGACCGTGGCGATGTGTTTCCCTACATCGCGGCGCAGATCATCGGCGGCGTCATCGGTGTCCTGGCCGCGCATGCCATGTTCGATCTGCCGCTGATCCAGCTGTCGATGAAAATCCGCTCCGGTCCGCCGCAATGGTTCGCCGAAACGGTCGCCACCTTCGGCCTGCTGCTGACGATCTTCGGCGGCCTCGCGCGGGCGCCGATGGCCGTGCCTTATGCGGTCGGCCTCTACATCACGGCGGCTTACTGGTTCACCGCCTCGACGTCATTCGCCAATCCGGCGGTCACGATCGCGCGGGCGCTGTCCGACACCTTTGCCGGTATCGCGCCGGCCGGCGTGCCGGCTTTTATCCTTGCCCAACTTGCGGGCATGCTGGTCGCGGTCGCCGCGGCTCGCCTGCTATGGCCCCGCGAAAACGCCGTAGCCGCCTGACGTCGCCCGCATTGCCCTTTGCCTCGCCGCATGGTTAGTTCGCGGCCCATTTGCCGGACCTGACCTGATGGCGCGCGACCAGATCGACATGACTCCCCTCGAGACGCGCGACGAACTCGTCGCCTGGCTCGAGGCAGGCTGCAAGCCGAAAACCGAGTTCCGCGTCGGCACCGAGCACGAGAAGTTCGTCTTCACGCTGAAGGATCACAAGCCCGTGCCTTATGCCGGGCCGCGGTCGATCCGCGCGCTGCTCGACGGCATGCACGGCCTGCTCGGCTGGGAGCCGATCATGGAAGGCGAGAACATCATCGGCATGTTTGACGTCACCGGCGGCGGCGCGATTTCGCTGGAGCCGGGCGGCCAGTTCGAACTGTCCGGCGCGCCTTTCGACAATGTGCACCAGACCGCCGCCGAACTGTTCGCGCATCTGGCGCAGGTGCGCGAAGTCGCCAAGCCGCTCGGCCTCGGCTTCATCGGGCTGGGAATGACTCCCACTTGGAGCCGCGCGGACATGCCGGTGATGCCCAAGGGCCGCTACAAGATCATGACGAACTACATGCCGAAGGTCGGCACGCGCGGCCTCGACATGATGTATCGCACCTGCACGGTGCAATCGAATCTCGACTTCGCCTCCGAAGCCGACATGGTCAAGAAGCTGCGCGTGTCGCTGGCGCTGCAGCCGGTCGCCACCGCGCTGTTCGCGAACTCGCCGTTCACCGAAGGCAAGCTGAACGGCTACCTGTCGGCGCGATCCGAGATCTGGCGCGACACCGACAACAACCGCGCCGGCATGATTCCCTTCGCCTTCGAGGACGGCATGGGCTTCGAGCGCTATGTCGATTACGCCCTCGACGTGCCGATGTATTTCGTCAAGCGCGGCGACAGGTACATCGACGTCTCCGGCAAGTCGTTCCGCGATTTCTTCGCCGGCAGGCTCGACACCATGCCGGGTGAGCGCCCGACCATCTCGGACTGGGCCAATCACCTCTCGACCATCTTCCCCGAGGTGCGTCTCAAGCGTTATCTCGAAATGCGCGGCGCCGATGGCGGCCCGTGGCGGCGGCTGCCGTCTTTGTCGGCCTACTGGGTCGGCATTTTCTATGACGACGACGCGCTCGACGCCTGCTGGCAGATGGTCAAGGACTGGACCGCGCAGGAGCGCCAGAAGCTGCGCGACGACGTGCCCAGGCTCGGCTTTCGGGCCGAAATTCGCGGCCGCAACATGCTGACTTTGGCCCAGGAAACCTTGCGCATTGCGGCGCGGGGTCTTGCCCGCCGCAAAAGGCTCGACCGCAACGGCCGCGACGAGACGCGCTATCTGCGTCCGCTCGAGGAATCGGTCGCGCGCGGCATCACGCCGGCCGAGGAGCTTCTGGAGAAGTACCACGGCGAGTGGGGCGGCAATGTCGACCGCATCTACGATGAGTATATGTATTGAGGGACTCGTGTCGCGGGCGCAGCGCAGGACGAAGTCGTGCGCTGCAGAACCGGGACCCATGAAATCTCGAACGTGAATAGGTCCCGGATCTGCGGTGCACCGCTGGCGCGCTGCGCCGCGTCCGGGACACGAGGCAGAGATGGCCAAATCCACGCCCGCGACGGTCGCGCTCGAAAAGGCCAAGGTGGCCTTCAAGCTCCACGAATACGAGTACGATCCGAACGCGGAACGCATCGGCATGCAGGCGGCCGAGGCGCTTGGCATCGAGCCGGCGCGGCTGCTCAAGACCTTGATGGCCAAGGCCGGCAACGACGTCGCCTGCGTGCTGGCGCCGTCGGACAAGGAAGTGAATTTGAAGCGCCTGGCCGCGGCGGCCGGGGCGAAAAGCGCGGCCATGCTCGGCGCGCCCGAAGCCGAGCGCATCACCGGCTATCATGTCGGCGGCATTTCGCCATTCGGCCAAAAGAAGCGGGCGCGGGCTTTCATCGACCAGTCGGCGCTGCAATTCCCGACCATTCTCTGCAACGGCGGCCGCCGCGGCCTGCAGGTGGAACTGGCGCCGGCGGATCTGGTGCGCGTGCTCGGCGCCACGGCGGCCGATATCTGCTGAGAGTCGTCGCTCATGACCGTTATCGCCGCGTGCGGGTTGCCGAACGGCGTTGAAATCGGCACAAGAATCGGGCCCTTGCCGTAAGGCCCGAGCCTGATGTCCCAATCCAGCAAACCGAATTCCGTGTCATATGCGAACGCGATGACGCCGCTGGATTACGGCCTCTATTCGACGTCGGTGCTGATCTGGGGCCTGTCCTGGATCGCCATGCACTTTCAGGTCGGCGTGGTTGCGCCCGAGGTCTCGATCGTCTGGCGCTATCTGATCGCGACGCCGATGATGTTCGCGTTCGCGCTGGTGCGCGGCGAGAGCCTTCGTTACCGCCTGATCGACCACGCCTACTTCGCGGGCCTCGGCCTGACCGTGTTCTCGATGAACTATCTGCTCTTCTACTACGCGGCGATGCACGTGCCGTCGGGGCTGTTGTCGATCGAATTCACGCTCGCCGCCATCTTCAATGTTGCGCTGGGCGCCATCTTCTTCCGCACCCGCATCCAGAGCCGCGTCGTCATCGGCGGCCTGTTCGGCGTGGCCGGCGTCGCCGCCATGTTCTATCCGGAAGTGCAGGAACTGCGGCTCGAAGGCGGCGCGGTCCTCGGCTTCATTCTCGGACTGCTGGGGACCTTGTCGTTCTGCGCCGGCAACATGGTCTCTCTCGCCGCGCAGCGCCGCAAGCTGCCGGTCGTCCCCACGCTGGCCTGGGCAATGGCCTATGGCACCACGCTGATCGCCGTGGTGGCCTTCGTGAAAGGCGCCAGCTTCATCATTGATTGGCGCCCGTCTTATCTGATTTCGCTGGGCTATATCAGTCTGCTCGGATCGTTCGCCGGTTTTGCCATCTATTTCACGCTGCTGGGTCGCATCGGCCCGGCGCGCGCCGGCTATTCAACCGTGCTCTATCCGGTGGTCGCGCTGGCCGCTTCGACCGTGCTCGAGGGCTATCGCTGGACGCCGCTCGCCGCCTTCGGCCTTGTCAGCGTCATGGTCGGCGTGTTCCTCGTGCTGCGGCCGCGGCCTGCGTGATGCTGAAATCGGGTTGTGCGGCCACGCCTTCGGAGGCACAAGCGAAGCCGTCGTGATATCGAAACGGTCCGAAATGCCGCAACAAGCCGACAAATCCGTTCAGAGCCGCGATCCCAATACGCGGGCGCTGTCGCCGCTGGACTATGCTCTTTACGGCACTTCCGTGCTGGTCTGGGGCTTGTCCTGGATCGCGATGCATTACCAGGTCGGCGCCGTCGCGCCGGAAGTTTCGGTGGTCTGGCGCTTCGCCATCGCGGCGCCGCTGATGTTCGTGCTGGCGGCGGCGCGTGGCGAACCCCTGCGCTTTCCCTTCGCCGATCATCTCTACTTCGTCGGCCTCGGCGCCGGCATCTTCTCGACGAACTTCATCCTCTTCTACCATGCCGCCCAGTATGTCGCGTCCGGCCTGCTGTCGATCGCCTTTTCGCTGGCGTCGGTCGGCAATGTCGTTCTCGGCGCGCTGGTGCTGGGCGCGCGGATCGAGCGTCGCGCCGTCGCCGGCGGCATCCTCGGCGTCGGCGGCGTCGCGGCGATGTTTTATCCGGAATTGGGCGGCATCAGTTTTAACAGCACGGCCATGCTCGGACTGCTGCTGGCGCTTGGCGGCACTTTGTCGTTTTGCATCGCCAACATGATCTCCGTCGCGGCGCAGCGGCGGCGCCTGCCGGTGTTCGCCTCGGCGGCATGGGGAATGACGTACGGCATCCTCATCGTGAGTCTGGTGGTGCTGGCGCGCGGCGAGACCTTCACAATCGACTTGAGCGTCACCTATCTCGGAGGTCTCGCCTATCTGTCGGTCATCGGCTCGTTCGTCGCCTTCGGCGTCTATTTCACCTTGCTCGGGCGCATCGGCGCGGCGCGCACCGGCTACACCACGGTCATGTATCCCGTGGTCGCGCTCATCGTCTCGACCTTCGCCGAGGACTATCGCTGGAGCCTGCTGGCGGTATGCGGCCTCGCCGCCGTCCTGCTCGGCAATGTGCTCATCCTGCGCGCGCCGAAACGATAGCGCGCTTACTCCGCCGCAATCGCCGCTTCCGACAGGTTGTCGAGCGAGGAGATGATGTGCTCGGCCAGCGCATTGGCCAAGGTCGAGCTTTCATGCGCGTTGCGCACCAGCCCGATCTGGCAACTCGGCAGATCCGGATAGCCGTCGGCCGGCGTCAGCACGCGCATGCCGGGGCGCAGCCCCGACTCGGCGAGCACCGACACGGCCAGTCCGGACAGCACGGCGGCGGCCACCGCGCCGGCATTCGAACTCGAATAGAGCAGGCGATACGGCCGGCCCATCGTGTCGAGCCGTTCGATGGCGGTGCGGCGCCAGGCGCAGGTCGGCCGGCCGAGCGCCAGCGGCACGGTCTCCTCGGTGTGCGCGGCGTGACGGTTCGACGTCACCCACAGCAGCCGCTCGCGGCGGAAGGTCTCGGCGGCGCGCTGTGACTCGCAATTGGTGACGATGGCGAGATCGATCTCGTTGGCGTCGATGCGTTCCCACAGATCGGACGACGGCTCGCAGATCACCGACAGCTCGACGCCGGGATAGGCGCGCGAGAACCGCGCCATGATCTCGGGCAGATAGCGGTCGGCGTAATCGTCCGGCACGCCGAGCCGCACGCGGCCGGACAGTTCTTCGTCGCCGAAGGCCGCGATGGTCTCGAGGTTCAGCTTGATGATGCGCCGCGCGTAGTCGAGCAGGCGCTGGCCGTCCTCGGTCAGCTTGGAGGCGCGGCCGTCGCGCACGAACACCGGGCGGTCGAGCCGTTCTTCCAGCCGCTTCATCTGCATCGACACGGCGGACTGCGTCTTGTTCACGACCTCGGCTGCCTTGGTGAAGCTGCCGGTCTCCGCGATGGCGATGAATGTGCGGAGCTGGTCGGCGTCGAGCAATGCGGTCATGAGTGACTCCCTGCAAATCACGGGATTTTCGTCCCGGCGGCTTCATATCAGCGATCCTGATTGGTCAGATTAAAAACATTCGTTTCACTAATCAATACCGCAAGCGCATATTGATCCTGCCGATAGGGACTCAGGTGCAGGAACCGGGTGGCCCGCCGGCCCGGTCCGGGCGATTAACGCCTTGATCGTGTGTAGGAAACGGAGATGACCATGACGACCGCATACCCTGTTTTGCCGCTCGCCGCCGGTACCCTGGCCCGGGCTCTGGGTAACGCCCTCAATCTCGCTGTCGTCTCGGTCAAAGCCGTCGCCCGTGCCATCCGTCACCGCCGCGATGCCCAGGTGCTGGCCGGCCTCGATCACCGCATGCTCGCCGACATCGGCATCACGCAGGCCGACGTGAACGACGCCTTCTCGGCGCCGCTGTGGGAAGACCCCACGGCGCTGCTGTCGGAGCGCGCCATCGAGCGGCGCATCAATCGCACCCGCACCCGCGTCGTGAGCTGGGAAGGCGACAATACCGCCTTCAAGCGTCCGCCGACCAACCGGCCGGCGCGGCAGGCGATCTAGCGAATATGGAGCGCGCCTGATGTCGCGCTCCCGATAAACGGCCGGTCCCTCTCACCGGCCGCCGGTCCGACACCGCGAAATTCCCCTCTCGCGCCGGATCGACAAGCGCCCGCTGGCCCCTCCGGCGGGCGCTTTAATTTTCGGGCCCGCTCGCGACTTCCGAGATGAGCAGGCCGCGGCGGTCCTTCACGACGCCGATCTTCACGCCGAGCCGTCTGATCTGCACGATCTCGCTGCCGCCGAGCGCGCGGTCGCAGTTCATGTGCGTGGGCGCGATGAAGAACTCGGCCTTGCTCCAGTCCGACACCCATTGCAGGCGGCTGTTGGCCTGCTTCTCGAACGGCAGGCGGTCGCCGCACACCGCGACCGTATAGCGCTGCGGGTGATCGCCGGCGGCGTCGAGTTTCGCGACATAGGTTTCGAGGTCGGTCACGGCTTCCGGCATGATCGTGACCCAATAGTCGCCTTCATAGCGACCGGAGGCGCCGGGCAGGCCGCCGACCAGCGGATTGTAGAAAAGATACTGATAGGGATGCAGCGCGATCAGCGTTGTGGCGTTCCAGGTGAGCACCGCGACGATGGCGATCGCGGCTGCGCGCGCCGCCCACGGCTGCCACAGGGCGACATGGCGCAGCGCCGCATCGAAACCGATGCCGGCCAGCACCGCGAACAACGGCACCACGAACAGAAAGTGCCGCAGGCCGCAAAAAGCCGGTCCGCGGTCGATGACCTGGCACAGCACCGGAAACAGCGCGGCCGCCGCCAGCAGCAGCGTCTCGTTGCGCCGCCGCTGTGCCGGGGCAGACTTGCCGCTGCGCGGCCACAGCACGAAACCCAGCGATACGATCGCGCCGGTCAGCATGATCAACGGCAATTTGTAGAGCAGATAAGCCGGGATGTACCAGCGCGGCACATTGGCCATTTCATAGACCTGGCCATTGAGCAGGGTGCGGATCTGATAGTGAAAGGCGCCGAAATCGATGAGACCGCGAATGGGGTTGAGCGGCGACAGCGCCGCCCAAGGCCATGCCAGCAGCATGATGACGTAGCCGATGAGAAACGCCGGCAGCAGCGCGACAACGGACCGGGCGAAAAAGTCGAACGCGCCGCGGAAGTCGTCCCGCCAGCGCGGACAGTTGATGAGGATCGCCAGCGCAACATAGCCGATCAGCAGCAGGCCGAGCACGCGGATGCCGAGCGCGCAGCCGAGGAAAACGCCAAAGCCGATGACGTCGCCGAGGCGAGGGCGTGGCAGGTCGCGGCTCAGACGCAGCAGGAAGAAGGTCGCCGCCATCATCGCCGCGGCGAAGGGAATGTCCTTGGTGTGATTGAAGATCGAGCCATACCACGGCCCGCACACCGCCAGCGCGAAGGCGGCGATCGCCGCGGCGCGCGGGCCGGCCACGAGCCGCGCGCTCGCCCAGGCGGCGGCGATGCCGCCGACGCCGATGAGCGCACAGAGCACATGACGGATGGTGTAGGGGTCGATCAACGGCAGCAGGCGCTGCGTCAGCACCGCCAGGACGTCGAACAGGCCGCCATAGAGATAGAGATTGACGAAGTGAAACAGCGAGCGGTCTTTGAAGCCGCTGGCATAGTAGGAGACGATCATCTCGCCGTAGCGCTGCTGGACGTCCTCGTCATTGGTGATGGCGTAGGAATGCAGCGTCGTGAAGACCAGCACCAGCAGCAGCGCGAACAGCGCGGCGACGGCGAGATCGTAACGATCCATCGCGGCCAGCCGGGCGCGCAGCGGCGCCACGCGCGCCCATGGGGTCCATGCGCGTTCGGTACAGGCGTGCATCATTGGGGCCTCGGGACGCCGCGGCGCCAGGTTCGCGTCTGGCCATGCGTTGGCTCGCACGGTCCAGCCGTGATGAACGGCCGCGGCGACAGGCGGGTACCCGGCAGGACATCCTCCCATCGTCGTGATGAGGATTTTGTCTTGTTCTGTGGCATCTGTCATGCTGCACCCGCACGGCAACGCAGGGGGGCGGCGGCCGGCATTCACGCGGGGCGCGGGAACAGCAGGCCGGCATGATTTTCGATCCGACAAAATTGGCAAGAGCCGCCGGGCTGCTGGCGATGCTTGTCGTTTCGATAGCGGGGGCCGGAACGGCGCAGGCTCAGTCCGGCTTCGACCGGCGCGGCGGCGACTATTCCAAGTTCGAGATCCGGACCGGCGACCCCGCGGTCTGCGCGGCGCGCTGCGAGCGCGACTCCCGTTGTCTGGCTTGGAGCTTTTCCTACCCGCGCACGGCCAATGCGATGGCGACCTGCTGGCTCAAGAACAAGGTGCCGCCGCGCAACGACGACGCCTGCTGCGTGTCAGGGGTCAAGGGCGCCGGTGTCATCGAGCCGCGTCTCGGCACCACCGAGTTTTCCATCGATCGTCTTGGGGGCGACTATCGCGATTTCGAGATGCCGGCGGACGCCAACGGCGCCGCTTGCGGCCAGGCTTGCACGGACGATAACAAATGCCGGGCCTGGACCTATGTGCGGCCCGGCTATATCGGCGCGTCGGCGCGCTGTTTCCTGAAGGACAAGATCACCCGGCCGCGGCAGAAGCCGTGCTGCATTTCGGGCGTGGTGAGGTAGGCGCGCGCAGGGCAACACCTGCCTGTCATCACCGGGCTTGACCCGGTGATCCCGCTTGGGGACGCACGGTGCCCAGCCAATCGGGATGGCCGGGTCAAGCCCGGCCATGACATCACATAGGGCGGATTGCTTCTACTCCACGCCGCTGAAAAACCGCGACAGCCGCAACCCCTTCGGCCAGGTCCACACCGGCTGGTTCTTCAGCCCGAGATCCCACGAGCCGACAATGGCATCGACGCGGCCGATGAGATTGGCCGTCGGCAGCATGCCGACGCCGCCGGCGCGCAAGGGCACGCGGGAATCGGCGGAGTTGTCGCGATTGTCGCCCATGACGAACACATGCCCGGCCGGCACGACGGTGTCCGGCATGTTGTCGAGCCGGTTGAACGCCATCAGCTTGAACACGGTGTGTTTGCGCCCGCCGGGCAATGTCTCGATGTAGCGCGCGGCCGGCGCCTGCGAGCCGTCCTCGTTCTCGGCCTGGCCGGTGCCGTCCGGCGTCAGCGTTGCTGCTTCACCATTGATGAAGACGGTGCCGTGCTCGAGCCGCACATGATCGCCGGGCAAGGCAATGACGCGCTTGACCCAGACCTGGCCGCGGTCGCCCGGCCAGCGAAACACCGCGACGTCGCCGCGCTTGGGCAACGCGCCGAACAGGCGCTCGCTTTCCGGCAGCGTCATGAAGGACGGCAGCGACGCCGTCGAGTAGCCATAGGCGAACTTGGTGGCGAGCAGTTCGTCGCCGATCAGCAGCGTTGGCTCCATTGAGCCCGAAGGCACATAGAACGGCTCGGCCACCGCCGTCTTGGCTACGGTCACCACAAGCACGATCGACACGACATCGATGACGGCCTTGGCGAGCGTGCGCAGGCGCGACGGTTTGCTGGCGACCTGAGACGTCTCGGCCATGACGGTTACGCCGTGCCGCCGACGGTGATCTTGTCCATGCGCAGCGACGGCTGGCCGACGCCGACCGGCACGCCCTGGCCGTTCTTGCCGCAGGTGCCGATGCCCGGATCGAGCGCGAAGTCGTTGCCGATCATCGAGATGCGATGCAGGTCGGTCGGGCCGTTGCCGATCAGCATGGCGCCTTTCACCGGCGCGGTGACCTTGCCGTTCTCGATTTTGTACGCCTCGGTGCACTGGAAGACGTATTTGCCCGATGTGATGTCCACCTGGCCGCCGCCGAAGTTCACGGCATAGAGGCCGTTCTTCACCGAGGCGATGATCTCGGCCGGCTCCTTGTCGCCGGCGAGCATCGCGGTGTTGGTCATGCGCGGCATCGGCACATGGGCGTGGCTTTCGCGCCGGCCATTGCCGGTCGGCTTCATGCCCATCAGCCGCGCGTTCTGGCGGTCTTGCATGTAGCCGACGAGAATGCCGTCCTCGATCAGCACGGTGCGGTTGGTCGGCGTGCCTTCGTCGTCGATGGTGAGCGAGCCGCGGCGCTGCTGCACGGTGCCGTCGTCGATCACGGTGACGCCCTTGGCGGCGACCTGCTGGCCCATCAGGCCGGCAAATGCGGAGGTCTTCTTGCGATTGAAATCGCCTTCGAGGCCGTGGCCGACCGCTTCATGCAGCATCACGCCCGGCCAGCCGGACGCGAGCACGACATCCATTTCGCCGGCCGGCGCGGCAACGGCGGTGAGATTGACCATGGCCTGACGCACAGCCTCGTCGACGGCGTTCTGCCACATCGACGGTTCGATGAAGCGCTCATAGCCCTCGCGGCCGCCGACGCCATAGCTGCCGGTTTCCTGGCGGTCGCCGTCGCCGGCCACCACCGAAACATTGAGGCGCACCAGCGGGCGTATGTCGCGATAGCTTTCGCCATCGGCGCGCAGGATCTCCACGACCTGCCAGGTCGCGGCGATCGAGGCGGTGACCTGCCGCACGCGCGGGTCCTTGGCGCGGGCATAGGCGTCGATGGTCTCGAGCAGCTTGACCTTCTGATCGAAGGCCGGCGTGCCGAGCGGATTCACATCGTCGTAAAGCTTGCGGTTGGTGCGGCCCGGCGGCTCGGCGTATTGGCCGGAATAGCCGCCCTTGACGGCGCGCACGGCGTCGGCGGCGCGGGCCAGCGCGCCTTCCGAGAGGTCGGAGGCATGGGCGTAGCCGACCGCCTCATCCTTCACGGCGCGCAGGCCGAAGCCCTGCGTGGTGTCGTAGGTCGCCTGCTTGAGGCGGCCATTGTCGAAGGCGAGCGCCTCGGTCTGCTTGTATTCGAGGAACAGTTCGCCGTCGTCGGCGCCTTCGAGGCCGCGGCCGAGCAATTCGCGCACCTTGGCCTTGTCGAGCCCGGCGCGGTCGATCAGTGAGGAAGCGGCTGGGTCCATGGCCAAAAACTCCTGAAATTCCATATCGCTGAGGCAGCGGGTCCCCAACAGATAGGCACAATGAGGCGATTTGGCGAGGGGCACAGGGTTTTCGAGCGAAGTGGTCTTCCGGTTCGCGTGAAGAAAACCCGTCAAAATAAAGAGCCCTAACCGGCCTTGGTGGCCGTCCAGATGAAGTGCTTGGCGCCGCCATGCGGGCCGTTGGCGCGCAGGGGGAATTCCTTGACCGCGAAGCCGGCCTTCTTCAGCCGCGCGGTGAATTTCGCATCGGGCGTGGATGACCACACCGCCAGCACGCCGCCCTTGCGCAGGGCGTGATGCGCGGCGGCGAGGCCAGCAATGTCATACAGCGCGTCATTGGCGCTGCGGGTCAGCCCGTCGGGGCCGTTATCGACATCGAGCAGAATGGCGTCGTAGGCCGACTTCTTGCCGCGGATCAGTTCGCCCACGTCGATCTCGTGAACGGCAACGCGCGGATCGTCCAGGCTGCCGTCGATGATATGCGCCAACGGCCCGCGCGCCCATGTGACGACGGCAGGCACGAGTTCGGCGACGAGGATCTCGGCCTTGTCGCCAAGCACCTTCAACGTCGCCTGCAACGTGTAGCCCATGCCGAGGCCGCCGATCAGCACGCGCGCTTTCTCGCGCGTCTTGATAGCCTCGCAGCCGAAGGTCGCCAGCGCCTTCTCGGTGACGCTCAGGTAGCTGCTCATCAGCTCGCGCTTGTCGAGCATGATGACGAATTCCTTGCCGCGCTGCTTGAGGCGCAGTTCCTTGCGGCCGCCGGGGACCGGGGCGGTATCGAGCACTTTCCAGGGCAGCACGCGTGTCGGCCTTTCATTCACCAATCGAATGTCACGGCGACTTTGCCGATTGGATCGAGCGTATGGGCGAAATCCGTATCGCCAGCCTCGAGCATCTGCGGCGGCGTGATCGACCCGGTGATGATGATGTCGCCGGGCAGCAGCGTTTCGCCATAGGCCGCCAGGGTCGCCGCGACATGGGCGACGATATCGACGGCCTTGCCGGTGAGCGCTTCAGGGTCGGTCGTGGTGTTGATGAGCGCACCGCTTCGGGTCACGCGCGAGGTCAGCCCCTCGATCGAGCCGCCGGCGCGCGTCGCATCACCAATGACGACATGGCGTTGGAAGACGTCGCCTTCGAGGATAACGTCGAGATTATCCGGCGTCGGCAGCACATCCATGTCCGCGATCTCGATGGCTGGCATGATCTCCTTGATCGCGGCGCGCACTTCGTCGGCGGACGCGCCCGGCTTCGGCGTCGCCGCCATGCGTACGGCGATCTCCGCCTCGGCGACGGGACGCGTAAAACCCTTGAGCGACGCCGTGCCGCCGGAAGCAATCAGCGCGTCCTGCATCAGATAGCCGACAATCGGCGCCTTGATGCCGATCTTCTCCATCATCGCCGGCGCGCCGAGCCCGACCTTCCAGCCGAGCGGCTTCTCTCCGGCGGCGATGCGGGCGCGGCGCTTGGCAAGCTGCAGCGGCATGCCCTTCCTGATGAGCGGGTGGTCGAACGCATTCATGGCGATCCTCCGGTTTATTGTGCCGGCTTGTTGAAATCGCCGGTCAGGATGCGGGCATAGAGCGGCAGATCGACATTGCCGCCGGACAGGATAATGCCGACGCGTTTGCCGCGCATTCTGTCCTTTTCGCCGAGCAATGCGGCGAGGCCGGCGGCGCCGGCGCCTTCGGCGAGATTATGCGTGTCGCGATAGAGAATGCGCATTGCTTCGGCGATGTCGTCGTCGCTCACCGCGACGATGCGGCTCGCGCCCTTGGAATAGATGTCGAAGGCTTCCTGTACAGGCACGCGCACCGCCATGCCGTCGGCGATGGTGTTCGCCGAGTTGGTCTCGACCAGTTTGCCGGCTTCGAAGGACAGTTTGGCGCCGGCCGCCTCGGTCGAGACGACGCCGACGACTTCGGTGGCAAGGCCGAGCGCGTCGCGCACGGCTATGACGCCGCAGATGCCGGAGCCGCAGCCGATCGGCACATAGACGGTGTCGAGATCGCGCGCTTCGCTGAAGAACTCCAGCGCATAAGTGGCGACGCCGCGGGCCAGTTCGCGATGGAACGGCGGCACAGGATAGAGCCCCTCGGTTTCCGCGACCCGCATCGCCACGAGCCTGGCCTCGTCGAAATCGCTGCCGAATTCGATCAGATCGGCGCCGAAGGCGCGCATGGCGGCGTTCTTCTCGACCGAGTTGCCGAACGGTACGAAAATCTTCGCCTTCAGTCCGGCGGCGGTCGCGGCGCGCGCCTGCGACTGGCCGTGATTGCCGCGCGTCGCCGTGACGATGCCCGGAATATCCGGATGCGTACGCTTGAGCCAGTCGATGAAGGTAATGCCGCCGCGCACCTTGAAGGCGCCGGTCGGCGTATGGTTCTCGTGCTTGACCCAGACGGCCGCGCCGGCGCGCTCCGATAATAGCGGCCAGGCATATTGCGGCGTCGGCTTCATCTGCCGATAGACGAGGCGGCTGGCGGCTTCGAGTTCGTCGATGCTGAACAGGGCCATGGCCGGACGTATCACGCTTCGAGCGTGCGGAAGCTGCCATCCACCGTCTTGACCACGGCGTCCCATGGCGCGACCAGCCCGTTCATGGCGATGTAAACCCCTGGCGGCGCCGTGAGCGCCGCGCCGATGGCGAGGCCGAGATTGAAGTCGGTGTCGCTGTCACGCAGAACCGCCGGCTGAGCCGCGCCGGTGAGCACGATGGTCTTGTCCAGCTTGCGCGCGGCGATTGTCGCTGCGGTGTTCGGTGTGGCCGCGACCTTGCCGGTTTCCGGGTCGATCCGCCGGGTCATGGTGTCGGTGCCGTGGGTGACGACAATCCGCCGCTGCGTCGCGCTGGCGCAGCGGTTGGCGATGATGTCGCGCTGCGCGTCGGTGATTTTGGTGGAATCCTCGGCGAACAGCCACTCGCAAGCGAAAGACGAAGGCGCCATCCGTGCACGCTTCAGAATGTCGGTGACAGCCGACTCCTGACCCGGCGGGAAGGTGAATTCCGTCACCCACTGGCCTTCCGGATAGCGTTTGTCGAAAGTGCCGCCGGTGGTGAGGACGAGAAGGTCTTTCGCCATGAATCCAGATCCGGACCGTGGTTTCGGGATCGAGGCTTAAGGCAGCTTGTCGTAGCCTTCACCGAAGCCGCCCAGCGACATCGGGAAACCGATGCCCTCTTCGGGCGTCTGGTAGATGACGAACAGCGCCGTCTTGGCGGTGCGCAACTTCTTGAGAAGCTCGTCGTCCATGACAACTTCCGCGATACAGCCGTTGGGCAGGCAGCGCACGAAGCCGGCGCGGCCGATATCGGCATTGTCGATCTTGAGACCGAGCCCCGACGGCAGGAGTACGCCTAAAGGCGCAACCACCCGCATCAGCTTGCTCTTCTGATCGGCGGTTTTCAGCACGATCACGGTGAGGCCGACATTGGCGCGGTCTTCGGCCGTCACGCTCTGGATCAGGGCGCACTGTTCGGCCTTGGCGCCCGGCGGGGTATCGCAGCGGATCTGCCAGTCCTTGTGCACCGACTTGACCGCGCCTTGCGCAAGCGCGGCGCCGGACCATCCGGCCGCAAGCAAGGCAAGGGCGGCGCCTAGTCCCAGGGCCAGTCTGTTCAGTTGGACGGCCATCCGCCAGGGCTGCCTGAAATCGCTCATACTTCAATCCTTTAGCGAAACTACGCGGGAGGCAGGGGAGGCGGCGCCCACGGTCCGAATCACCCGCATTGGCCATTCTAGACGGTCGGCCACGAACATGCCGGCTGGCCGATTATACGGGCTGCGGTATCCCATACCCTGAACGCCTCCGGATTGGCGGAAATACGGCAAATAGGGCGTGTTTGAGGATTACCGCTTTGTCGCAGAATTGTTCTAATGAGGTACATTGCGGGAGCGTTGGATTTGTGGTTTGAGATGCGAGGTTTCCCCTAGGGCCACTGCACCGCAAGCTCCGCCACGCCCGTGGCAAATGCCGTCAGTGGCCGTTCTGGCTTGCCCGCCCGGGCAAGCGGCGCGCAGGGGCAAAATGGGGCCTTGTCCAAGGCCGTTATCGTCGAGGAGCGCATAAGAAAATGCTCGTGCTCAAGCGGTTGATCGCTTTCGTGGCCTCCAGCCTGGCCGTCCTGTCCGCCGGTTCAGCGATCGCCCAGACTGCCGGGACCGGGCAGCCGCATCCGTGGCAAGTCGGCCTTCAGGGCGCCGCGTCGCCGGTCATGCATGACGTCGTGTGGTTTCACAACTTCCTGCTCTGGCTGATCGCCATCATCACGGTGTTCGTGCTGATTCTGCTCGTGCTGGTGATCTTCAAGTTCAACGCCAAGAGCAACCCGGTGCCCTCGCGCACCACCCACAACACCATGATCGAGGTGGTCTGGACCGTGGTCCCGGTCCTCATCCTGGTGGCGATCGCCGTTCCCTCGTTCCGGCTGCTGTTCTACCAGCTCAAGGTTCCGCAGGCCGATCTGACCGTGAAGGCCACCGGCAAGCAGTGGTTCTGGACCTACAATTATCCCGACGCGAAGATCGAGTTCGACTCGCTGATGAAGCAGCAGAAGGACCTCAAGCCGGGCGAGCCGCGCCTTCTCGCGGTCGACAACAACCTGGTCGTGCCGGTCAACAAAGTGGTCCGCGTTCTCACCACCGGCGCCGACGTCATTCACTCCTGGGCGGTCCCGTCCTTCGGCGTGAAGATCGACTCGATCCCCGGCCGCGTGAACGAGACTTGGTTCAAGGCCGAGCGCGAAGGCATGTACTATGGCCAGTGCTCGCAGCTCTGCGGCCGCGACCACGCCTTCATGCCGATCGCGGTGCAGGTTCTGAGCGAGGCGGACTATGCCGCCTGGCTCGAGGCCGCGAAGAAGAAGTTCGCTACTGTCGATGACGCGCCGAAGAATGCGGTCGCCGCGGCAGATATCTCCACCGTCAAGTAATCGCGAAACTCGAAGACACTTCGCGGGCGACACGGGAAATCAGGGTCGAGGAAAAAGCTAAAATGGCCGAGAACGCAGCAGCACACGGCGCGCACGACACCCACGGACACGACCACGGGCACCCGACGGGGTGGCGCCGCTACGTCTATTCGACGAACCACAAGGACATCGGCACGATGTACCTCGTGTTCGCGATGGTCGCGGGCGTGATCGGCTTCGCCCTGTCGATCGCGATCCGCATGGAGCTGCAGAACCCCGGCCTGCAGATCTTCTCGACCCCGCACGAATACAATGTGTTCGGCACGGCTCACGGCCTGATCATGATCTTCTTCATGGTCATGCCTGCCATGATTGGCGGCTTCGGCAACTGGTTCGTGCCGCTGATGATCGGCGCGCCGGACATGGCGTTCCCGCGCCTCAACAACATTTCGTTCTGGCTGCTGCCGGCCGCTTTCGGGCTGCTGGTCTGCTCGCTGTTCGTCGAGGGTGAATCCGGTTCGCTCGGCGCCGGCTCCGGCTGGACCATCTACGCGCCGCTGTCGACCTCCGGCCACCCCGGGCCGGCGATGGACTTCGTCATCCTGTCGCTGCATCTGGCCGGCGCGTCGTCGATCCTCGGCGCCATCAACTTCATCACCACCATCTTCAACATGCGCGCGCCGGGCATGACCCTGCACAAGATGCCGCTGTTCGTGTGGTCGGTGCTGGTCACCGTGTTCCTGCTGCTGCTGTCGCTGCCGGTACTCGCCGGCGGCATCACCATGCTGCTGACCGACCGTAACTTCGGCACCACCTTCTTCGCGCCGGATGGCGGCGGCGATCCGCTGCTGTTCCAGCACCTGTTCTGGTTCTTCGGCCACCCCGAAGTGTACATCCTCATCCTGCCCGGTTTCGGCATGATCTCGCAGATCGTTTCGACCTTCTCGAAGAAGCCCGTGTTCGGCTATCTCGGCATGGCCTATGCGATGGTCGCGATCGGCGGCATCGGCTTCATCGTCTGGGCGCACCACATGTACACGGTCGGCCTTTCGACCGGCGCGCAGGCTTACTTCATCGCCGCCACCATGGTGATCGCGGTGCCGACCGGCGTGAAGATCTTCTCCTGGATCGCCACGATGTGGGGCGGCTCGATCGAGTTCCGCACGCCGATGGTCTGGGCGATCGGCTTCATCTTCCTGTTCACCGTCGGCGGCGTCACCGGCGTCGTGCTGTCGAACGCGGGCGTCGATCGCGTGTTGCATGACACCTATTACGTCATCGCGCACTTCCACTACGTGCTGTCGCTCGGTGCCGTGTTCGCGATCTTCGCCGGCTGGTACTACTGGTTCCCGAAGATCTCGGGCTACATGTACAACGAGGCGATCGCCAAGACCCACTTCTGGGTCACCTTCGTCGGCGTCAACATCGTCTTCTTCCCGCAGCACTTCCTCGGTCTCGCCGGCATGCCGCGCCGTACCGTGGACTATCCGGATGCGTTCCACGGCTGGAACGAGATCTCGTCCTACGGCTCCTACATCGCCGCGGTGGGTCTCGTGATCTTCTTCATCGGCGTTGCCGAGGCTTTCATGAAGAAGCGTGTCGCCGGTTCCAATCCGTGGGGCGAAGGCGCAACGACGCTGGAGTGGACCTTGTCCTCGCCGCCGCCGTTCCATCAGTTCGAGGTTCTGCCGCGCATCAAGTGATGTGCGATTGAGAAGGGCGTAGCCGGGCAATGTCGCTCATCAGCGAAGGCGCGAATGTCGGCCGCCCCGGCGGGGCGCAACTCATCGATGGGGGCCGCTATGACGCGGCTCTCTACGAGCCGAGCAGCGCCGAGGTCGGCGACTACATCGCGCTGCTCAAGCCGCGGGTGATGTCGCTCGTGGTGTTCACGGCGCTGGTCGGCCTCGCCGTCGCGCCGGGCAGTCTGCATCCGATCACGGCATTCACCGCGTTGCTCTGCATCGCGGTGGGCGCCGGCGCGTCGGGCGCGCTGAACATGTGGTACGACGCCGATATCGACAAGGTCATGACGCGCACCGCGCGTCGTCCCGTTCCGGCCGGCAAGGTCAGGCCGGGCGAGGCGCTGGCGTTCGGGCTCACCCTGTCGGGCTTCTCGGTGGTGACGCTCGGTCTTCTCGTCAACTGGATCTCCGCCGGGCTGCTAGCCTTCACCATCTTCTTCTACGCCGTCATCTACACGATGTGGCTGAAGCGCTCGACGCCGCAGAACATCGTCATCGGCGGCGCAGCCGGCGCCTTTCCGCCGATGATCGGCTGGGCCGCGGTGACCGGCTCGCTGTCGCTCGAACCGGTCATCCTGTTCGCCATCATCTTCTTCTGGACTCCGCCGCACTTCTGGGCGTTGGCGATCTACAAGAAGAGCGACTATGGCCGCGCCGGCGTGCCGATGCTGCCGAATGTCGCGGGCGATGCTCATACCCGGCTGCAGATCCTGCTCTACACGCTGATCCTCGTGCCGCTCGGCGTCTCGCCGTGGCTGCTCGGCTATGCCAGCGCGCTCTATGGCGCCGTGGCGGTGGTGACGGGCGCCGCGATGATCCTTCTGGCGCTGCAGGTCTATCGCGAGGCGTCGCCGGCCGACCGCGCCTGCCGGCATCTTTTCGCCTTCTCGATCCTGTATCTGTTCCTGCTGTACGCGGTGCTGCTGGTCGATCGCGGCTGGGGCGGGTTGATCGCCAGGGTGGCCGCGTGACGGCGGAGATGACCATGGACGACAACAAGAAGCCCCAAGGCAAAGATCAGGGCATCGTGCTCACCGAGGCCCAGCAGCGTGCGCGGCGCTCGCGCTCTGTCGCCATCGCGGTGGCGCTGCTCGTTCTCGTCGTGCTGTTTTACGTCATGACCCTGGTGAAGGGTCCAGCCGTTCTGGTGCGCCCGCTATGACGCAAACGCCTCCGGCCGATCGCCCCGTTCCCGTGCGCAAGGTCAAGCGCGACACGCTCGTCGCCGCGATCTGCGGCGCCGTCGCCGCCGGCATGGTCGGCATGTCGTTCGCCGCCGTGCCGCTTTACGACTGGTTCTGCCGCACCACCGGCTTCGGCGGCACCACGCAGGTGTCGACGCTGGCGCCCGGCGAAGTGCTCGATCGCGAACTGACCATCCGCTTCGATTCGAACGTGGCGCCGGGGCTGCCGTGGCGCTTCGTGCCCGAACAGAACTCGGTCAAGGTCCGCATCGGCGAAGTGAAGACCGTCTATTACAAGGTCATCAACGATGCCCCGCGCGAGATCACCGCGCAGGCCGGCTACAATGTGACGCCGCCGCAGGTCGGGCTCTACTTCCACAAGATCAACTGCTTCTGTTTCACCGAGCAGACCATGAAGGCCGGCGAAGCCCGCGATATGGCGGTGGTGTTCTACGTCGATCCGGCGATCGTCAAGGACAGCGACCAGGAGTCGCTGAACACCATCACGCTGTCTTACACCTTCTTCCCGATGGAGGCGCCGCCGAAGCCGGTCGCCACCACCGAGCCGAAGGAACAGAAGAGACTCTAAACGGATACATTTGGGGGGCGCCGAGGCGCCCGTTACAAACCGACGCGATTTGAACGGAGACGACAATGGCCGAGGCACATACCAAGCAACACGACTACCATCTGGTCGATCCGTCGCCGTGGCCGGCCGTTGGGTCGGTCGCCGCCTTCGTCATGGCTTTCGGCGCCATTAGCTGGATGCACCACCTCTATGCGGCGGCGCCGCTGGTGTTCGGCGCCGGCACGCTCGGCGTTCTCTACGTCTTCATCGCTTGGTGGCGCGACGTCATCAACGAGGCGCAGCACCGGGGCGATCACACCCGCGTCGTCCAGATCTCGCACCGCTACGGCATGATCCTGTTCATTGCCTCGGAAGTGATGTTCTTCGTCGCCTGGTTCTGGGCCTACTTCAACACCGCGCTGTTTCCCGGCGACGTCCATGAAGTCGCCCGCGTCGCCTTCACCGGCGGCGTCTGGCCGCCGAAGGGCATCGAGACCTTCGACCCGTGGCACCTGCCGCTCCTGAACACGCTGATCCTGCTGACCTCGGGCACCACCGTGACCTGGGCGCACCACGCGCTGCTGGAGAACGATCGCCAGGGCCTCAAGTGGGGTCTCATCCTCACCATCGGCCTCGGCGCCATCTTCACCTGCGTGCAGGCCTACGAGTACATGCACGCGACCTTCGCCTTCTCCGGCAACATGTATGGCGCCGCCTTCTTCATGGCGACCGGCTTCCATGGCGCGCATGTCATCATCGGCACGATCTTCCTGATCGTCTGCCTGTTCCGCGCGCTCGCCGGCCACTTCACGCCGAAGCAGCACCTCGGCTTCGAATTCGCCGCCTGGTACTGGCACTTCGTCGACGTCGTCTGGCTGTTCCTGTTCGCCGCCATCTATGTCTGGGGCCACAACCACGGCGCCGTCGCCGGTCACTAGGCCGTGCGCGGCTGAGCTGGCGAAGGGGCGGCGGCAACGCCGCCCTTTTGCTTTGGAGGTAACGATATGAACGATCAGTCCGGCACCGGGCTCGCTGTCAAACGCGGGCTGATGGGTCAATGTCCACGCTGCGGCGAGGGCAAGATGTTCGACGGCTTCCTCGGCCTGCGCCCGGCCTGCGACCAATGCGGGCTCGATTACGGCTTTGCCGACGCCGGCGACGGCCCGGCGGTGTTCGTGATCCTGATCGGCGGCGCGCTCGTCGTCATGGCGGCGCTGATCACCGAGGTGGTCTACCAGCCGCCGTACTGGCTGCACGCGGCGCTGTGGCTGCCGCTGATCCTGCTGCTGACGCTGCCGCCTTTGCGCCTGATCAAGGGGCTGCTGATCGCGCTGCAATTCCATCACAAGGCCGCCCCCGGCCAACTCACGCCCAAGAACGATCAGACAACGAGCGATCAGCCAAAGGGCGACCGGTGACGGCCCATACCCGCAGCATCGTCACCGCCGGCATCGCGGCCGCCATCGGCCTCGCGATCCTCGTGTCGCTCGGCACCTGGCAGTTGCAGCGCATGTCGTGGAAGCAAAATCTCATCGCCACGCTGGATGCGCGCATCGGCCAGCCGCCGCGGCCGCTGCCGCCGCGGGCGGCATGGAGCGCGCTGACCGAGGCCGACCATGAATATGCCCGGGTCAAGTTCACCGCGGCGCTCCTGCCCGGCGAAGCCTTCGTCTACACGGCGGGATCGTCGCTGCGATCGGACATCACGGGGCAGGGCTATTGGGTGTTCGCGCCGGCGCGGCTCGACGATGGCGCCACCGTGCTGGTCAACCGCGGCTTTGTGCCGACCGACCGCAAGGCTGCCGCCAGCCGCGGCGGCGCGGCGTCGAACGCACCGGTCGAGATCACCGGTTATATGCGCTGGCCCGAGAGCCGCGGCATGTTCGCCCCGGCCGATGATCTCAAGGCCAATGTGTTCTTCATCCGCGATCCCAAGGCGATGGCCGCAGCCAATGGCTGGACCATCGATACGCCGTTCTACATCGATCAGGAGTTGCCGGTGCCGGCGGGCGGATTGCCGAAGCCCGGCCGCATCGAGGTCAAGCTGCCGAACAATCACTGGCAGTACGCCATCACCTGGTACGGGCTCGCGCTGGCGCTGATGGGCGTCTACGCCGCCTTCGTCGCCGGCCGTCTCCGCCGTCGCGACGGAGCCTGACATGAAAAGACCGGGCGCATCGCTGCGCCCGGTCCGCATCAGGTCGTCCTTGTTGTGCGATGACGACTTTTACTTCGCCAGTCCGAGATCCTTGAGGCTCTCGCCCAGCTCCTTGTCGTTCTTGGCCAGGAACGTGCCCAGTTCGGCCGACCCGCCCCAGACGGCGCCGAAGCCGCGGTTGGTCATGAAGTCCTGATATTCCTTGCTGTCATAGACCTTCTTGAACGCCGCTTCGTACTTCACGGTGATGTCGGCCGGCAGCCCCTTCGGCGCCGCCATCGCGCGCCACAGCACCATGGTCCAGTCCGAGCCGGTGGCTTCCTTGACCGTCGGAATGTCCGGCGCCACCTTCGAACGCTTGCTGTCCATGTAGACGAGCGTGCGGACGCGGCCGGCCTTGGTCAGGCTCTCGGCCTCCGGCAGCGAGCAGGAGACGAAATCGACGCCGCCGCCGGCGAGGTCGGTCAGCGCGGTGGCCGCGCCGGTCGCTGGCACCCAGCCGACGCTCTTCGGATCGATGCCCTTGGACTTCAAGAGTCCGCCGAGCGCGAGATGCCAACTGCCGCCCTGGCCGGTGCCCGAGGCCTTGAACTTGTTCGGGTTGGCCTTGATGTCGTCGAGCAGTTCGCTGATCGTCTTGTACTTGGAGTCCGACTTGACGTGGATCGCGGCGGGGTCGGTGTTCATCAGCGCCAGCGGCGTGAAGCCCTTGTAGTCGAGATCGGTCAGGCCGACCCAGTGCATCATGTTGATCTCGAGCGTGATCAAACCGATGGTGTAGCCGTCCGGCTTGGCGGTCGCGATTGCCTGATGGCCGACGACGCCCGAGCCGCCGGTGCGGTTGATGACGTTGATCGGCTGGCCCAAGTCCTTTTCCAGCAGCGCGGCGATCATGCGAGCCACCGCATCGGTGCCGCCGCCGGCGGCCCACGGCACGATCAGTGTGATCGGACGCTCCGGAAACGCCGCCGCTGCCGGCGAGGCGGAGCCGGTGATCGCAAGCCCGATCATCGCAAGTCCGCTCAGTAATGCCTTCCATCCCTGACGCATCTGTCCCTCGCCTGCAAGGTTTGTTGTTTTGTCGTTGCAAACCGCCGCTTTTTGCGGCCGGCATGGCGTCAGTGTATCAGCCGCCCAAAAGCCTGAGCGTCACAGCATCTTTGCCAATGAGGAACAGGTCCGGAGGGTTAGCCCGCCACCGAGGCGGCAGCTGGCTGCGCCTTGCGGCGCATAAGGCCGGACGGCTCGGCGATCGTGATGTGGCCGAGCCCGTCGATCAGGAAATCGACGAAACAACGGATGCGGGCCGGCATATACTTCTGCCGGAAGAAGACGGCGAAGACGCTCAGCGTGTCGTTCGGGTGATAGCCTTCCAGCAGCGGCACCAGCCGCCCGGCGCGGATGTCGTCATCCACCATGAAGCTGCCGAGGCGTGCGACGCCGCCGCCCGCCAGCACGGCATCGCGCAAGGTGTCGCCGTTATTGGCGCGGAAATTCCCGGACACGGGCTGCGTAAAGGAACGGCCGTTCTCGATGAACGGCCACTCGTTCAGGCTCGCCTTGATGTTGAAGCCGAGGCAGTTGTGTGCCGCAAGATCGGCTGGCGTGCGCGGCGCAGGGTGCCGCGCCAAATAGGATGGCGACGCCACCACGATGCGGCGGAAATCCAGCACCTTGCGGGCGCGCAGCGAGGAATCCTGCAGCGGGCCGATGCGCAGGGCGACATCGGCCTGGCCGCTGACCAGGTCCACGACCTCGTCGGACAGCGACAGGTCGATTTCGATTTCCGGATAACGCTCGAGAAACTGCGGCAGGATCGGCAGCAGATGCTGGCGCGCGATCGACACCGATGAATTCACGCGCAGCCGTCCCTGCGGCACGTTGCGGCGCGAGCCGAGATTGCGCTCCAGTTCGTCGATCTCCACCGTCAGCCGCATGCATTCGCGGTAATAGACTTGGCCTTCGTCCGTGAGGCGGATGCTGCGTGTCGAGCGGTCAAGCAACTGGACGCCGAGCCTGTCTTCGAGACGCCCGATCGCCTTGCTGACGGCCGAGGGCGTGACGTGCAAGGTGCGCGCCGCATTGGAGAAACTGCCCAGCGCCACGGCGCGGACGAACAACTCCATTTCCCCCGATTTATCGGCCATCGGCACTGGCTCCCGTTCTGTGACCGGTGATCATAAATCCTATGCCGCTTTCTCTGCCTCAGCAATGTTAAGGGCTGCTGGTAGACTGCGGCGAAATACAAGGCGAGGGCTCTGCGGATGAAGATTCTGGTGACGGGTGCGACCGGCTATATTGGCGGTTCGGTGGCGGCAAAACTGCTGGCCGCGGGCCACAAGGTCGTCGGTCTCACGCGCAGCGAGGATGGCGCGGCGCGCCTCAAGGCGCTCGGCATCGAGCCCCTCGTCGGATCGCTGATCAGCCTCGATCTGCTTGCCGAGGCCGCGCGCGGCGTCGATGCCGTGATCAACGCCGCCAATTCCGACGATCCCTTCGCCGTCGAGGCCATCCTTCCGGTGCTCGAGGGAACCGGTAAATCCTTCATTCACACCAGCGGTTCCAGCATCATCGCCGACCGCGGCGCCGGCAACGCCAGCGATCTGATCTTCCATGAGGATACCCCGCACACGTCGCTGCCCGAGCGGCAGGGCCGTCTCGCGGTCGAGCAACTCGTGTTGTCGTATGGGCAGCGCGGCGTGCGCTCATGCGTGATCCGGCCGACGCTGATCTACGGCGCCGGCCTCGGGCTGCACAAGAAAAGCATCCAGGTGCCGCGCATGCTCGATCTCGCCGTCAGCAAGGGCAAGGCGCTGCACATCGGCGCGGGCGAGAACATCTGGTCGAACGTGCACATCGACGACGTCACCGATCTTTATTTGCTCATTCTGGCAAAGGCGCCGCCCGGCTCGCTGTTCTATGCCGAGAACGGCGAGTGCAGCATGCGCGCGGTGGCGCAGGCCATCAGCCGCCTGCTCGGCTATGGCGGCAAGACCGAAAGCTGGCCGATGGCGGAAGCGCTCAAGGAGTGGGGCATCTCGGCGCACGCCACCTTCGCCTCCAACAGCCGCGTCAGCGCGCTTAAGGCGCGCAAGATGCTGGACTGGAAGCCGAAGGGCGTCGCCCTGCTCGACGACATCGAGAACGGCTCGTATCGCGAGAGCCTGCGGGCTTAAACGCACTTGTTTGTAGCCCGGGTGGGGCGCAGCGAAACCCGGGACCTTCTTTGGCGTTCGCCCCGGATTGCGTTTCGCTCCATCCGGGCTACAAAAACATCACTCCACGTCGATGGTGGCAAACTCCGCCGGCGAGGTGATCTCGATCAGTTCGAGATCGTCCGAGCAGGCAATGGTGACATGCGGCATGCCGGAAGGCTGGTGCACGCTGTCGCCGGCCCTGACGGTGATGGTCTGGCCTTCGCACTCGAACTTGAACCAGCCCTTCAGGATGTAGAACATCTGGAATTCGAGATCGTGCTTGTGCCGCTTGAAGGCGGCTTCGCGTGCTTCCTTGGCGCGGATGATGTGGGCGCCGAAGCGGCCGCCGGTCACGTCCGCGATGCCGAGATTGCGATACTCGAAATGCGACCACAGGCCCTGCGGCGCGAACGTGGCGTCCTTGGCGTAGGACACGGCGAATTTGAATGGCTGGTCGGACATCGGCACCTCGTCGAATGATGGTGCGAAACTAGCCAGAGGCCTCCGGCCGGCGAAGCGGCGAAGCGGCACAGTGCTTGTGACGAATATTCCGGCCGGCGCGCCGGGCAGCGCGCCTGCCGGGCCGGTTTGCCGGCCGGCTGGGCCTTTCTTGTGCTTGGCCCGGCCCGAGGCTAGGGTGCCTTGAACGAACCCCTGTTTCCAAGACAGTCAACAAAATCAATGCATTACATCTCAACCCGGGGCGGCGGCGCCCGACTCGATTTCGTCGAGGCGATGCTGTCGGGGCTGGCCCGCGATGGCGGCCTCTATGTCCCGTACTCGTGGCCGCGGTTGTCGCCGTCGACCATCGCCGGCTTCGCCGGGCGGCCCTATGCCGAGGTCGCGGTCGAGGTGGTCAAGCCTTTCGTCGGCAGTTCCATCGCCGAGGCCGATCTCGCCCGCATCGCGCGCGAGGCCTATGGCACGTTCCGCCATCCGGCGGTCGCGCCGCTGGTGCAGCTTGGCGACAATCTGTTCGTGCTCGAACTCTTCCATGGCCCGACCCTGGCGTTCAAGGATCTCGCCATGCAGTTCGTGGCGCGGCTCATGGATCACGTGCTGCAGAAGCGCGGTCAGCGCACGACCATCGTCGTCGCGACCTCCGGCGACACCGGCGGCGCCGCGGTCGAGGCGTTCCGCGGCAGCGCCCAGGTCGATGTCGTTGCGCTGTTTCCGCACGGCCGCATCTCCGACGTGCAGCGGCGCATGATGACGACGCCGACCGAGGACAACGTTCACTCCATCGCGGTGGAAGGCACGTTCGACGACTGCCAGGCTTTGGTGAAGGCGATGTTCAATCATCACGCCTTCCGCGATCGCGTGCGGCTGTCCGGCGTCAATTCGATCAACTGGGCGCGGCTGGTGTCGCAGGCGGTCTATTACTTCACGTCCGCGGTTGCGCTCGGCGCGCCGCACCGGCGCATCGCCTTCACGGTGCCGACCGGCAATTTCGGCGACGTCTATGCCGGCTATGTCGCCAGCAAGATGGGCCTGCCGGTCGACCGGCTGGTCGTCGCCACCAACGTCAATGACATTCTGGCGCGCACTTTCGCGACCGGCGATTACGAGACGCGGCAGGTGGTCGCGACCTCGTCGCCGTCGATGGACATCCAGGTGTCGTCGAATTTCGAGCGCCTGCTGTACGAGACCTGCGGCCGCGATGCCGCCAAGGTCAAAGCGCTGATGGGCTCGCTCACGCAGTCCGGCCGCTTCTCGGTGCCGGAGGCGGCGCTGAAGGAAATGCGCGCGCTGTTCTCGGCCGATCGCGCCGACGAGCAGGAGGTCGATGCCGAAATCCGCGCCTGGATGAAAGAGGCGTCCTACGCCATCGATCCGCATACGGCGGTGGCGCTGGCGGTGGCCGAAAAGGAGACGCGCGATCCCAAGGTGCCCATGGTCGTGCTGTCGACGGCCCATCCGGCCAAGTTCCCGGACGCGGTCAAGGCGGCTTGCGGGGTCGATCCCGGGCTCCCAGATTGGCTGTCTGATCTGCCCACCAAGGCCGAGCGCTTTACCGTGCTGCCGGCCGATCAGGCCAAAATCGAGGAATTCGTCGCCGGCGCCTCGCGCGCCGCGCGTGAAGGAGCTGCCGTATGACCGTCGAAGTCACCCAATTGCCGTCGGGCCTCGCTGTCGTGACCGACCGCATGCCCCATCTGGAATCGGCGTCGCTCGGCGTGTGGATCGGCGCCGGCAGCCGTGACGAGGCGCCCGATGAGCACGGCATTTCGCATCTTCTCGAGCACATGGCCTTCAAGGGCACCAAGCGCCGCACCGCGCGCCAGATCGCCGAGACCATCGAAGCGGTCGGCGGCGATCTCAATGCCGCGACCTCGATCGAGAACACCGGCTACTTCGCCCGCGTGCTGAAGGCCGATGTGCCGCTGGCGCTCGACGTGCTGTCGGACATTCTGTCGGAACCGACTTTCGATCCGGAAGAGCTGCGCCGCGAGCAGAACGTCATCACGCAGGAAATCGGCGCCACCGAAGACGCGCCGGACGATCTGGTGTTCGATCGCTTGCAGGAGACCGCGTTTCCCAACCAGCCGATCGGCCGCTCCATTCTCGGCACGCCGGAGACCGTGCGCGGCTTCAGCGCCAAGAGCCTGCGCGCCTATCTCAACCGCAATTATCGCGCGCCGAACATGCTGGTCGCGGCGGCGGGCGCCGTCGATCATCAGCAGATCGTCGAGGATGTGACGAAGCGTTTCGAGAGCTTCGCCGGGCCGGATGCGCCGGAGCATCAGGCCGCGCGCTTCGGCGGCGGCACCAGGGTGGAGTCGCGCGATCTCGAGCAGGTGCATATCGCGCTGGCGCTGGAAGGCGTGCCGGTGAAGGACCCGCAACTCTACAGCCTGCAGGTGTTCACCAGCGTGCTCGGCGGCGGCATGTCCTCGCGGCTGTTTCAGGAAGTGCGCGAAATCCGCGGCCTTTGCTACACCATCCAGGCCTTCCACATGCCCTATTCGGACACGGGGATGTTCGGGCTTTACGCCGGAACCGACGAAGCTGACGCGCCGGAATTGATGCGCGTCGTCATCGACCAGATCGAGAGCGCCACTGAGACCCTCAACGAGGCCGAAGTCGCCCGCGCCAAGGCGCAGATGAAGGCCGGCCTTTTGATGACGCTGGAAAGCTCGGAAGCCCGGCTTGGCCAGCTCGCCCGCCAGATGCTGGCCTATGGCCGTCCGGTGCCGCTGGACGAGATCGTCGCCAAGGTCGAAGCCGTAACCGTCGACAGTGCCCGCGCCGCCGGCAGGGCCCTCATCAGCCGCGGCCGGCCTGCGATCGCCGCGCTCGGGCCGGGCAACGGGCTTGAAAGCACCGCCGCGATTGCCGAAAGTCTGGTTCGCCCGGCGGCCTGAGCCTTCATGACGGCCGGGCAGGTTTAGGGCCATGGCGTTTTTCCGCACCGTCGGCTTCACCGAAGCGGCGCCGGCGATTACCGGAGACGGCGTCTATTTGCGGGCGCCGCTGCTCGGCGACTTTGCGGCCTGGGCCGCGCTACGGGAGCAGAGCCGGGAGTTCCTCACCCCGTGGGAGCCCATCTGGCCTCCGGATGACCTGAGCCGCGGCTCCTTCCGCCGCCGGCTGCGCCGCTATCAGGACGACCAGCGCAACGATCTGGCCTATGCCTTCCTGGTGTTCCGCAGCGGCGACAGCGCGCTGGTGGGTGGGCTGACCTTGGCCAATATCCGGCGCGGCGTCGCTCAGGCCGGCAGCCTTGGCTACTGGGTCGGCGCGCCATTTGCCCACAAGGGCCACATGAGCGCCGCGGTCCGGGCCCTGCTGACCTACTCGTTCGGCGCCCTGCGCCTCCACCGGGTCGAGGCCGCCTGTATCCCGACCAACAAGCCGTCGATCGGGCTCTTGGAGAAGTGCGGCTTCACCCGCGAAGGCTATGCCAGGCGCTATTTGTGCATCAACGGCGTCTGGCAGGACCATCTGCTCTATGCCCGGCTGATCGACGACCCTTGAGGGCCGGTGCGGCACGGCGGCCTTGGGCTTGCCATGCTTGATTTGCTATAGAGCGCAGGGCGTTAGCCCATCATTCTTCCTGAACGAGACGCGAGCATCATAATGGCCGGGGATTTGAACGAACGAGGGCAGGGAATGCCGAGGCGGATGGCCGCGCTGCCGGCTGCGGCAGCCCTGACGCTGCTGCTGGCCGGCTGCGGCGCGAGCCTGTCATCGCTCAACATTTTCGATTCCAACAAGGCGACCACGGAAGCCGCCCTCGATGGGGCCCCGGCGGCGGCCGCCAATACCGAATATGAGTGCCCGCCGGTTCAAGTGCGCACCGGTGCCGCCGTTCTGACCATCGGCAACGAGACCAAGGCGACTGCTGAGGGCGAGCCCGGTGCGCTCAACCTGCGCTATCAGGGCACGATCATCCGCTTTGCCCGCGAATGCCATGTCGCGGCCGGCGTCATGACCATGAAGGTCGGCGTCGAGGGGCGCGTGATTACCGGGCCCGCGGGCGGTCCGGGCAAGCTCGATGTGCCGCTGCGCATGGCGGTGGTGCAGGAAGGCGTGACGCCCAAGCCGGTCGCCTCGAAATTCGTGTCGATTCCGGTGGAGATCACCTCGGCGGTGGATCGCGTCACCTTCACCCATGTCGAGGAAGGCCTGAGCTTTCCGGTCCCGACGCCGCCGGGCCTGCTCGACGCTTACGTGGTCTATATCGGCTTTGACACCATGGCCCAGCAGAAGAAGCCGGCGCCGCGCAGCAGAAGGCGGTAACGTCAAACTCTGTCATGGCCGGGACAAGCCCGGCCGTGACAATCGCTACCAACCGCGCAGATCAATCACGGTGCTCTTGAGCGCCCGCATGTCGGAGATCACGGCGCGGGCGCCGGCCTCGGTCAACTGCTGGCCAAGGCGCGCGCCGGCGTGACTGCCGCCGACGAACCCGATCACCGTCATGCCGGCCGTCACCGCCGCGGTGACGCCGGCCGGCGAATCCTCGACCACCAGGCAGTCGCCGGCATTGACGCGCGTTTGTCCCGCGACGTGCAGGAACAGGTCCGGCGCGGGCTTGCCGTTCGGCACATCGCTTGCCGAAAACAGGTTAGGTTCGAAGAAGCGGATCAGGTCGGTGGTTTCAAGGCTGGCGCGGATGCGCTCGAGCGGCGCTGACGAGGCGACGCATTTGGGTCCGCGCAGCCAGGACAGGGCATGGGCCATGTGGGCAGTGGCGCGCAGTTCGGCGCGGAACCTCTGCACGGTGGCGGCGGTGACGGTGTCCGCGAAGCCGGCGGGCAGCTTGCGGCCGGCCGCGATCTCGACCTCGGCGAACATGTCGGCCTGGCGCCGGCCGGCGAAATATCGCGCGACAAGGTCCGGCGTCAGCGCGAAGCCGGCGCGCATGAATTCCCGCGATACGACGGCGGTGGCGAGCGGCTCGCTGTCCACAAGCACGCCGTTGCAATCGAAGATGACCACGGGTCCCCCGAAACGTGGCCGGACACTCCGGCAAGCTCGAATTGTGTCGATGCTGACGCTTACAAAGGGCGGCGACAAAACGCCGCGACGCGGGACGCCACAAACGAATCGCTTGAGGAAAGCATAGTCCCGGCGAATCGGTATGCAAGGCACCGGAATTGCCCGAAGGCAATGGAGCAGGATCGTACTACCGGGGGATAAGGGTGGGCCGCGTCCGCGACAAAAAAACGGCGCCCGAAGGCGCCGTTCTGCAAATTCGATCGGGACGGGCGCTCAGTTGAGCTTCTTGCGCACGTCCTCGATGCCCTTGGAGATCAGCTCGCCGGCCAGCGCGCCCTTGGCGTCGGCGGTGAGGATCTTTTCGGCGGCAGCAACGGCAGCTTCGGCGGCTGCGGCGCGGACGTCGGCGGCGGCTTGCGCCTCCGCCTGGGCGATCTTGGCCTCGGCCATCTTGGTGCGGCGGGCCACGAACTCCTCGATCTTGGCCTTGGCTTCGGCGGCCATGCGGACCGCTTCTTCCTGGGCGCCGGCGATGATGCTCTGGGCCTCGGCTTCGGCGGCCGAACGCTTGCGCTGATACTCGGCCAGCAGGGCGGTCGCTTCTTCCTTGAGCTTGCGGGCGTCGTCGAGCTCGGCCTTGATGCGCACGGCGCGGTCGTCGAGCGCCTTGGCGATCAGTTTCGGCACGCCGAAATAGACGAGAACGCCGAGGAAGAGGACAAAGCCGACGGCAACCCAGGTCTCAGGTGCGGCGAGAAGTTGCATCGATGAGTCCTCAGCTCTTGAGCGCGGTGTCGACGGCGGATGAGACCGCTGCATCGGCCGGCGCCTTGCCGGTCAGACGCTCGACGATCGCCTTGGCGGCGTCTGTGGCGATGCCACGAACCTCGGCCATCGCCTTCTGCTTGGTGGCGGCGATGGTCTTCTCGGCATCGGCCAGCTTGATGTTGAGCTGATCTTCCAGCGTCTTGCGCGAGGTTTCCGCTTCCGCCGCCTGCTTGTCGCGGGTTTCCGCCGCGATCACCTGGGCGCGGGCGCGGGCCTCGGCCAGCGCCTTCTCGTAGGCGGCGACCGCCGCTTCCGATTCAGCTTTCAGCTTGCCGGCCGCGGCGACGTCGTCGGCGACTCGCTTGTGCCGGTCCTCGATGATGCCGCCGATCCGCGGCAACGCGACCTTCGCCATCAATGCGTAGAGGATGGCGAAGGTGAGGATCAGCCACACCAGCTGCGAAGGAAACGTCGTCGGATCGAAGGGCGGAAACACGCCCTTGCCATGCTCCGACGGCACTTCGGTGTGGGTCGAGGTTGCCATGACGCTCTCTTAAAAAGGCTGCCCTTAACGGCCGGCCGAATGCCGCTTAGACGGCGAACAGCAGGATGAGGGCGACCAGCAGCGAGAAGATGCCGAGCGCTTCGGTCACGGCGAAGCCGAAAATCAGGTTGCCGAACTGGCTCTGCGCGGCCGACGGGTTACGCAGCGCGCCCTGAAGGAAGCTGCCGAAGATGTTGCCGAGGCCGAGACCGGCGCCCGCCATGCCGATGCAAGCGATGCCGGCACCGATGTACTTTGCTGCGACTGGATCCATAGGAAGACTCCCTTTCGAGGTATGTCGGGCCCTTAGTGGCCCGGGTGAATAGCATCGTTGAGATAGATGCAGGTGAGGATGGCGAAGACGTAGGCCTGCAGGAATGCGACCAGAAGCTCCAGCGCGGTAATCGCGACGACGAGGCCGAGAGGCAGCACTGCGCCGGCAATACCCACGGCGCCGGCGCTGCCGAGCAGCGTCACGAAGCCCGCGAACACCTTCAGCGTGATGTGGCCGGCCAGCATGTTCGCGAACAGACGCACGCTGTGCGAGATCGGCCGCGAGAGGAAGGAGATGACCTCGATCACGACGATCAGCGGCAGGATGTAGATCGGAATGCCCTTCGGCACGAACAGATTAAAGAAGTGCAGGCCGTTCTTGTAGAAGCCGTAGACCAGCACGGTCAGGAACACCGACATCGCGAGTGTCACGGTGACGATGATGTGCGACGTGACGGTGAAGGTGTAGGGGATGAGGCCGAGCAGGTTCACCGTGAGGACGAACATGAACAGCGAGAACACGAACGGGAAGAAGCGCATGCCGTCCGAGCCGGCCGTACTTCTTATGGCGTTGGCGACGAACTCGTAGCTGAGTTCCACCATCGACTGCAGGCGGCCCGGCACCAGGCTGCGGCTGGCGGAGCCGGCGATCAGGAAGATCGAGATGACCGTGACCGCGGCGACCATGAAGGCGGCCGAGTTGGTGAACATGATCTGGGTGTCGCCGACCTTGGCGACGGGGAACAGGTTCACGATCTGGAATTGGTGGATTGGGTCGGCCATATCTGTCTTCTAGTCGTTCCGGTTTGGATCGCGGACAACGCCCGCAGCCCGCATCACGTTGAGGACGCCGGCGGCGAAGCCGAGCAGCAGAAACACGATAAGCCCCCAGGGCGAAATGCCCAGCCAGCGGTCGATCAGCCAGCCGATCATCGCCCCCACAAGCACGCCAGCAACAAGTTCGGAAGACAGCCTGAAACCGCGGGCGAACCCGGCGGCGTTGTTCGCGGTCTGCCGAGAACCAGTTTCGTGTTCGGAAGGCCGGTCGGCTTGCGCCAACCGATCGCCGAGACGCTGGAGTCTCGCGGTGAGAGCGGCTTCGTCGTCCGGAGGTGTTCCCTGATTCCGCGTGCCATCAGACATGCTTCTGACCCGCGATTTCGTGGGGTTTTGTGTACCGCCGCCCTTAAAGCCGCGCGGACCATACTGATGACACTACCCCGAGTCAAGAAACTGGGGGCTTGCTGTAAATGTATGATATTGCGTCGGAAAGTCGCGATTCGGCGGGCGGTCTGCGGTGCCGTTGGTTGCGCTGCGGAAAGGCCGGTGGACAACCGGCGAACCGCCGACGCGAGGCCGCCTTGATGTGGTGCTAGCATCGCTGCCGCGCGCAGGCGTTTCACGTCGATCCTTGGGGATTTCCATGCGAGTTGCATCCATTGCCCTTGCCGCCGGCCTGCTGTGGGGCGCGAGCGGGGCCGTTGCCCAGGAGGCGCCAAAGAGCCCCGGGCCGGCCGAAATGCCGAAAGAGCTTGGGCCGCAGACCGGCGGCCGCTTCAGTTTCGCGCCGGCCGAGGGCGGCTACCTCCGCCTCGACAACACGACGGGGCAGGTCAGCTTCTGCAGCGAACGCAGCGCCGGCTGGGCCTGCCAACTTGCGCCCGATGACCGCGCCGCTCTCGACTCCGAAATCGCGCGGCTGCAGGGCGAAATCGACAGGCTGAAAACGGCGAGCACCAATGCCGAGCCGCCAAGGCCGCAGGCCGAACTGACGCCGCGAGCCGGCAAGGACGATGGCGGATTGCGATTCCCGACCCGCGAGGAAATGGAAAGGGCCCGCGCCGCCGTCGAGCGGGCGTGGCGGCATTTCGTCGATATGGTCTACGACTTCCAGAAAGACGTGACCAAGAAGGACTAGTGACGCCGGATGCCGGGACGTCTCTCTCCCATCAGCGAAGCCACCGTGCAGTCGGTTTTCAGCGCCACGCTGCGGGTCGACACGCGTGGCGCCGGCTTTACCGAGATCTCGGGCGCGGCGCGCGACTTCGTGGCGCAGGCCGGCGCGGGCGACGGTGTGTTTCTCGCCTTCATCCGCCACACGTCGGCGTCGCTGACCATCCAGGAAAATGCCGATCCCGACGTGCAGACCGATCTGATGACGGCGCTCGACCGGCTGGCTCCGCAGTCGGCGCCCTGGGTGCATGATGCCGAAGGACCCGATGACATGCCGGCGCATGTGAAGGCGATGCTCAGCGGGGTCACGCTGCATGTGCCGGTCGCCGGCGGCAAGCTCGCGCTCGGCACCTGGCAGGGGCTTTATCTCATCGAGCACCGCAGCGCGCCGCATACACGCGAGGTGATTTTTCAGTACGTCGGCAGCCGGCGCTAGGCGTCGCTTTCAGAATCCGGCGAGCCGGAACAGGAGCGCGAGCACCCACATGGCGATCGATATCGCCGAGGTCCACAGCGCGAATGTCAGATAGGTCTCGCGGAGCACCGTGGCGCTGGCCCATTGCGCCTGCGCGGCCGGAGGGCGCTCGTCCTCCGGCAGATACAGCCACAACTCGGTTTTCTTGTAGGGTTTGGTCGGCGCTTCGCGCGCCTTGTAGATCAGCGTGAGCGCCATGACCGCGGTCAGCGTGCCGCCGGTCTGGAAGGCCAGCCGCGCATCGAACGACATCCCGATCATGACGCAGAAAATCGCCAGCGATCCGAAGAGACAGGCGCGCTGCACCACCTCGTAGGCGATCCGCCGCATCGGCTCCATGGCAAAGGCTCGCGACCTGTTGTCGGTGCGCCGAGATTAACCGACCATTTCGGCCGCCGTCCTCACAAACCGGTGTGCTGAATCAAATCCCGTCGAAGCCGAAGGTCAGCGACAGCAGCAGGCCCGAGCCGTAAAGCATCACCGCCGTGCCGGCGGCCTTCTTGGCAAAGCGCAGCATCAGGGTCTGCATCGCATTGAGCGCGACCTGGATGCCATGGACCCCGGCCGGGCGCTCGTCGGGCCGCAACGACCGCCAGACTTCGCCATGCCGGAAGCGATCCTCGGTGAGCAGGATGAAGCGCACGATCTGGACCACGGCGAAGATCAGCGCGATCGTCGCCGCCAGATCGAGCGCCAGCGCCGGTTCGAAACTGAAGCCGATCATGAACATCACGGCGGCGACGCCGAACAGGCTGGCGTCGCGGACCAGAGTGAAATGAGCATAGCGCTCGCACGGGATCATGGCGTCTCTCCTTTGAAGAGCCTCCGACGAATCCCCCGGACGTTTCTGCAGTTCGGATGTCAGTGTTTAAACTAGCAATATATATGCCAGCGAGCCTTTGACCCGGACAGGCTTCGGCAAGCACAACCCTGTGATCGGCGGTCCGTTCCGGCCGCCGGACTTCTTTGATCTGAGCGTTCCGGAGCCTGGGTTAAAGGCCGTATTCGAGGAAGTTTCCGATCGCCGGCAGTGTCAGTAGCGCGGTACCGGCAAGCCATATCCAGAGCGAGGTCGGTGTCGACTCATCCGCGGCGCCGGCGAAGCGCTCATACAGGGCGGCCGGAATGCCGGCGATAATGATGGTGGCGGTCGAGACCATCAGCGAGGAAAACATCAGCGTCAGCCCGGTCGAGCCGAACAGCAGCGCCGGGGCCAGGATCTGCACATGGATCAGCGCGAACAGCAGCGCGAGCTGATTGAAGATGCCGTTGATCATGCCGAAGAAGGCGATGCCGATATAGAAATGGTTCTTGTTCATTGCGTCACGCCCGTCTTCGGAATGGCGCCGAGCAGCAGGAATAGATAGAGCAGCCCGACCCGCAGCCAGAACAGCCAGACGAAGCCGAACAGCCACACGATCACGGGTGGCGCCGCTTTCGGCGTGACGAGGGAAATCAGGGCGACGAAGGGGTCGGTCAGCCGGCAGAAAAAACGCCAGATGTAATTCGGCGAGTCGGCGTCGACGAACAGGCCGAGCAGCACGCGGCCGAGCATGGTGTACATCACCACGGCGAGCGCGAAATTCGGGACCTGGTAGATCCAGAAGGACGGGTTACTCGTATCCACGGGCCGGCTTCCTCCGCTCGTCCTCCGACAATGGCAAGCGAAAGACGCTGCCGCAACCGGATAAAAAAGCGGGGCCTCGAGAGGCCCCGCTCCGGTTGGGATCGTAGTTTCGCTCAGGTCTTTTCTTCGAGAACCGTACGGCCACGCGGCTTGCGGATCTCGTCGACATAGGCCTGCATTTCCTTCGACGGCTCCTTGCCCATCAGGCTGACCACGTAGATGACCAGGAAGCCGACCGGCATGCCGAGGAGGCCCGCCGCGATGTTGTTGAGCCCGAACCAGCCGACCTTGCTGGCCAGCGGGTGCGAGACGAGCACCCAGCTATCCATCGCGTTCGGAGCGGCCATGGCCTTGGCGAGATCGACCAGCGGCAGACCCGTGGCCGGGTTGGCGAGCGACGACATACCGAAGTACGCCACGCCCGCGCCCGGGAAGTAACGGGTCACGACGAGGTAGAACACGCACAGGCCGAAGCCCGCGATCATGCCCGAGACCGCGCCCACCGCCGTGGTCCGCTTCCACCAGACGCCCATGATGAGCGCCGGGAAGTTGCCGGCCATGGCGAGCGAGAACGCCCAGCCGACCATCGCGAGGATGTCGCCCGGCCGCGTCGATGCGGTGTAGGCGGCGGCCACGGCGACGATCAGCAGCAAGATGCGGGCGACGAGCAGACGGCGGACCGTCGGCGCGGCGGGATCGACCATCTTGTAGTAGATGTCGTGGCTGAGCGCGTTGGCGATGGCGAGCAGTAGGCCGTCGGCGGTCGACAGCGCGGCGGCGAGACCGCCGGCGGCGACCAGACCCGAGATCACGTACGGAAGGCCCGCGATCTCCGGCGTGGAGAGCACGATGACGTCCGTGTTGATCACGAAGTCCTGCAGACGCACGACGCCCGTATGCCCGGCGATCGCCTTACAGGCGGCGACGATGGCATCGATCGAAGCGGCGTTCTTGCCGCAGATCTGGATCAGGCCGAGCTCGCCCCAGGTGAACATCCAGGGACGGACCTCGGTCAGATCGCGGCCGATGATGTTGGTGTACACCTCCAGCTTCGAGAACGCGGCGTAAGCGGGCGCCGAGAAGTAAAGCAGGAAGATGAACAGCAACGACCAGGCGACGGACTGGCGCGCTTCACGCACGGTGGGTGTGGTGAAGTAGCGCATCAGGATGTGCGGCAGCGACGCGGTGCCGATCATCATGCAGATCACGATGCCGAAGAAGTTCAGCGGCGTGTAGTTGATGAACGGCTGGATGTGCGGCTTGAGACCGGCCGCGGTGGCCAGGCCCGTCGCCAGCATCTGCTGTTCGCGCGCGGTGATGTCGGCGATGGCATTGCCGTAGGTCAGTTCCGGGATCGGAATGCCGTACTTCTTCGTCGACAGGATGATGATCGGCGTCAGGTAGGCGATGATGAGCACGATGTACTGGGCGATCTGCGTCCAGGTCACCGCGCGCATGCCGCCGAGCATCGAGCAGAGCAGGATGCCGGCGAGGCCCGCGAACACCGCCACCTCGAACTGCATGCCGAGGAAGCGCGAGGCGATGATGCCGGTGCCGAAGATCTGCGCGGTCACGTAGGTGAACGAGCAGCACACCAGCACGATCACCGCCACCATGCGCGCGGTGTTGCCGCCGAAGCGGAACGCCATGAAGTCCGGAACCGTATAGGCGCCGAACTTGCGCAGGTAGGGGCCGATCAGGATGGACACGAGCACGAAGCCGCCGGTCCAGCCGAGCACCCAGGCCAGGCCGTCATAGCCGAGCAGGAACAGGGTGCCGGCCATGCCGACGAACGACGCCGCCGACATCCAGTCGGCGCCGGTCGCCATGCCGTTATAGAGCGCCGGAACGCGGCGGCCCGCGACGTAATACTCGGACACTTCCGCGGTTCGCGACATCACGCCGATGACGGCGTAAACCGCGATGGTGAAGCCGACGAACAGATAGCCGAGAATCTTGTTCGGCACGCCGACCTGTTCGAGGACGGCGAGCAAGATGATGAAACCAAGGAAGGTGCCAGTGTAAGTGGCGTACATCTTTCCCAGGTTCTTGATGAAATCCGAGCTTCCGCCCGTTGCTGTTGTCATGGGGCGCCCCTCATTCGTCTTCGGCGACGCCGAATTCGCGGTCGATCGCATCCTGCTGCTTGGCGAACAGGAAGAGGATGACCACGAAGGCGATCAGCGAGCCCTGAGCGGCCATGTAGAAGCCGAGCGGGAAGTTGAGGATCGGGATGGTGATCTTGTTCAGCGGGACCACGAAAAAGTGGACCACGTAGCCGAAGAAGAACCAGGCGCCGAGATGCATGTACATCAGGCGCGTTGTTTTATCCCAGTGTGCCTTGTCGTTCTCGTTTGTCGTCGAGTTTGTCGGTGAACTCATGGGGCGCTGCCTCTCCCTCGAAAGGCCGTCCGCCGGGCGGCGGATCGGACGTTGCTGGACGTTCTGAGGGGGCGACAGGAAATGAAATGGCGCGGCATCCCCCAAGCTGCCGCTCGCGTCCGCTCTTTCGGCGGATTTGTCGTAAAGGGAAGGTACCATCTCGACTTAGTGAGTCTTTATAATACTTTAGAACTATCCATTGCTATTTCGGCTATGATTCATAAGGCATTTTTTGATAGAGTTTATTTCGCAACTGCGAAAGAAACAGCTTTTCTCGCGACATGGAAAAACAAACAGATGGCGTTCTCTGACATTTTCCGTCGCCGCCCCGCGGTTCGCGATCGCGAGGCGCTCGCCGATTTCATCGATCGCAACGCGGCTTTTCTCGTTCAGAAGGCGATCTACGAATATTCACGCGCGCGCGCCGGCCACTACTCGAAAGTGCTGTTTAAGGAGCCCGGCTTCCATGCGGCGGTCGAGGTGTCGCGCTGGCGGGCCTATCCGCTCGGCCTCGTGATGGTCGCCGAGGTCGTGTTTGCGGTGCTTTGTCGCGAGGGCCGCCGTCCGACTCCGGAGGAGTTCGACCACCTGGTGGCGGTGGTCTTGTCGGTGTTCGACCGTTATCCCGTGCCGGCGGTGGTGGAGAGCGCCGAGTGGGAGGCGCTGCGGGCCGATCTGGCGCTTCGGCTGCAGCAGATCGCCCTGCATCCGCCGAAGCGGGCGATGGATATCCCCGAGCCCTTCGCCAAGCCGTATTTCGACCTGATGCCGATCCACGAGAAATTGCGCGGGCGCGATCTGGAAACGACGCGCAATTATCTCAAGGTCACGTTGTGCAACATCCACGACGAACTGACCAAGGCCTCGGGTGGGCTGAGCTTCCCGGCACTGGCCGCCGCGAACTGATCGGCTCCGCCCGGCTGTCATCGCGTTGAATCTAAACCCGATTTCCGCTAGCTTGCGGCATGACGACGCCTGAGCGCCCGGCCCCGGACGCAAAGGCCCCTTGCCGGGCGCGAGGCGGCTATTTAACAGGGCCGCCGGACGGCTTCGGGCGTTGTGGCAAGGCCGCCGGCGTTAGCCGCTTGTGGCTGCGGTTCTGCCGGGCCGCGGGCGGGCGCGAGAGAAAGAGCGGATCGTGGAGAAAACCGAAATCTACAGACTGGTCATTGCCGATGACCATCCGCTGTTTCGCGGCGCGTTGCGCGAGGCCGTGTCCGGTCTGCTCAACCCGGCGGGCATCCAGGAAGCCGGCACTTTCGATGAGGTCGTGGCGCTGCTCGACCGCGGCGACACCGATCTCGTGCTGCTCGATCTGAGCATGCCCGGCGCGCGCGGCTTTTCCGGGCTGATGTATATCCGCGCCGAGTATCCGGCGGTGCCGGTGATCGTGGTCTCGGCCAATGACGATCCGGCGGCGATCCGCCGCTGTATGGAATTCGGCGCCTCGGGCTTCATCCCGAAGACCTTGCCGGTCGACGACATCCGCACCGCGATCTCCGACATTCTCAAGGGCGGCGTGTGGACGCCGAGCGATGTTGATCTGTCCGCCGGCTCCGACGCGGAGACCGCGGCGCTGATGGCGCGCATGGCGACTTTGACGCCGCAGCAGGTGCGCGTCTTGATGATGCTGTCGGAAGGGCTGCTGAACAAGCAGATCGCCTATCAGCTCGGCGTGTCGGAGGCGACCGTGAAGGCGCATGTCTCGGCTATCCTGCAGAAGCTCGGCGTCGAAAGCCGCACCCAGGCCGTGATCGCCGCCGCCAAGATCGAGGCCGGCCACTTCCCGCAAGGCGCGGGCATGGAGGGGTAGGTTGTTTTGTCCCTCCCCGACGACGGGAGGGATAGAAGTATCTCACTCCGCCGCCGCCACTCGCATCACGCGCCATTGCGCCAGCAGCGCGCGGAGCGCCGCCGGCTTGAGCGGCTTGTTCAACAACTGAATGTCCTCGGCGCGGGCGCGGTCGCGCACCGCCGGCGTGCGGTCGGCGGTGATCAGGATCGCCGGCAGCGGGCCCAGCTTCTCGCGCAGCGCGATGATGGCGTCGATGCCGTTGCCGTTATCGAGATGATAATCGACCAGCAGCCCGTTCGGCGGCGTCGCGCTGTCGCCGGCCGCTTGCAATGCCGCTTCCAGACCGTCGGCCTTGATGACTTCACAGCCCCAGCCGTGCAGCAGCACCGACATGCCGTCGAGCACCGCCGGTTCGTTGTCGATGCAGACCGCCGTGGTGTCGGCGAACTGGCCTGGATCGACGCGGCTTTCATTGCGCGCCGGCAGCGCGACCGGTGTGGCGTTCGAGCGCGGCACCGAGACGGCGAAATGCGAGCCGCCGCGCCCGGTGCCTTCGACGTCGACCGCCAGCGACAGCACGCGGGCGATGCGCTCGACAATGCACAGGCCGAGGCCGAGGCCGCGGGCGATGCGCGCGCCCTGACCGAGGCGGTGGAATTCGAGGAAGATGTCGCGGCGCTTGGACTCCGGAATACCGACGCCCGTGTCGTAGACGTCGATGCGCAGTTCCTCGCCCTTGCGGCGGCAGCCGATCAGCACCTTGCCGGCGGGCGTGTACTTGATGGCGTTGGAAACGAGGTTTTGCACCACGCGGCGCAGCAGACGGCGGTCCGAGCGCACCACCAGCGAGCACGGCACGTATTTCAGCTCCAGGCCCTTGGCGGCAGCGAGCGGCGCGAATTCCAGTTCGATCTGCCGCATCATGTCGTCGATGCGGAACGACGACAACTCCGGCCGCATCGCGCCGGTGTCCAGCCGCGACATGTCGAGCAGCGCGCCGAAAATCTCCTCGACCGCCTCGAGCGAGGCGTCGATGTTGTCGACCAGCTTGCGGTCGTCGCGGCTGCCGCGCTCGATCAGGCTGGTGACGTAAAGCCGCGCGGCGTTGAGCGGTTGCAGGATGTCGTGACTGGCTGCGGCGAGGAATTTGGTTTTGGAGATGTTGGCGGCGTCGGCTTCGCCCTTGGCGTGGGCGAGTTCGGCATTGAGGGCCTCGAGCTCTTCGGTACGCTCGCGCACGCGGCGCTCCAGCGTTTCGTTGGAGCGCTCCAGCGCCTCGGCGGCTTCGACGCTGGCGGTGATGTCGGTGAAGGTGGTGGCGATGCCGCCGTCGGGCATATGGTTGGCGCGCACCTCGATGACGAGGTCGCCGCTGGCGGAGCGTTCCATGAACACATCGTTGCCGGAGATGTAACGCTCGATCTGCGCGCGCACGAGGCCTTCGACGCGGTCCGGCGCGACATCGCTGCGCTGCGCGTTGAAGCGCAGAATGTCGGCGAGGCTGTTGCCGGCGCGGATCAGGCTCGGCGGCAGGTCGAGAATTTCGCCGAACTGCCGGTTCCAGCAGATCAGTTGCAGGTCGCGGTCGAACACGGCGATGCCCTGGCGCACGTGATCAAGCGCGGTCTGCAGGATTTCGCGGTTGTACTGAATCGCCGCCGACGCATCGTCAAGCAGCTTGAGCGCCGCCTTGGTGGACACGGTGCGCTTGCGCAGCAGCAGCGACAGCACGAGCCGCGACGACGGGCCGCCGATGGCGGAAGCGAGAATGTGCTCGGCGTGCCGCACCAGCCGGAAGTCGGCCTCGTCCTTGGCGTCGAGGCTGATGCGATGCGTGCTGGCGAATTCCTCGAACGAGGCGCGCGTGCGCGCTTCGCCCAGATAGCGCGCTACCGTGCCGGTCAGCTCCTCGACCGTCACGGCGGAGCGCCACAGGCGGAAGCTCGGCGCGATCGGCGTCAGGTCCGTCGGCACGAAAGTGTTGGCTTGCAGCCGCTCGATCGGTGTCGGCTCCCGGCGCAGCGAGAAGCCGATGTAGAACAGGATATTGAGTGAGAGGCTCCACACCACGCCATGAACGAGCGGTGACAGATCGAGGCCGAGGAAATGCTGGGGCCGCAGCATGGCGATGCCCCAGGGTCCATCGGTGAGGATGCGCTGGCCGATGACGCCGATGTCGGCGAAGGTCGGCAGCAGCAAGGTGTAGCCCCACATCACGGTGCCAACGACCATGCCGGCGATGGCGCCGGTCGCGGTGGCGCGACGCCAGAACAGGCCGCCGAAAAACGCTGGCGCAAGCTGCGCCACCGCGGCGAAGGACAGGAGGCCGATGGACGCGAGCTGCGCGGGGCCGGCGGCGCGGTAATAGAAATAGGCGAGGATCAGGATGGCGAAGATCGACAGCCGCCGCACCGTCAGCAGCAGCGAGCCGACATTCTCGCGGCCGGCCAGCAGCGTGCTGCGCCGCTGCAGCACCAGCGGCATGATCAGGTCGTTCGAGATCATGATCGACAGCGCCACCGACTCGACGATGACCATCGCGGTCGCCGCCGACAATCCGCCGACGAAAGCGGCGATGGTCAGCACGTTGGAGCCGGTTTGCAGCGGCAGGGCCAGCACGAACATGTCGCTGTCGGTCGGGCCGCCCTTGAAGGTCAGCAGCCCGGCGATGGCGATCGGCACCACGAAGATGTTGATGAGCACGAGATAGAGCGGGAACATCCACGCCGCGCGGCGGATTTCGCCCTCGTTGTTGTTCTCGACCACCGCGACGTGGAACTGTCGCGGCAGCAGGATGATCGCCATGAAGGACAGGAAGGTCGTGGCGATAAACACGTCGAAGGCAGGCTCTCTTGTGAGCAGTCCCGCCGTTTGCAGGTTCGCCCGAGCCGCCTCGAACAGGGCGTCGGGGCCGTCGAACATCCAGAAGGTAACGAAGATGCCGACCGCGAGGAAAGCGAACAGCTTGACGATGGATTCGGCCGCGATGGCCAGCATCAAGCCGTCCTGGTGTTCGGTCGCGTCGATATGGCGGGTGCCGAACAGCACGGCGAAGGTCGCCATGGACAAGGCCACGAACAGCGCGATGTCGCCGAGCAGCGGCCGCGACATATCGTCGGCCGGCGTGACATGGGCGAGGATCGTTTCGAGCGACGCCGAGACGGCCTTAAGCTGCAGAGCGATGTAGGGAATGGTGCCGATGATCGCGATCAGCGCGACGACGGCCGCGACCGCCTGGCCCTTGCCGTAGCGCGCGGCGATGAAGTCGGCGATGGAGGTGATGTTCTGCGCCTTCGCCAGCCGCACGATGCGCACCAGCAGCGGCGAGAACAGGCCGATCATCAGCACGGGGCCGATATAGATGGTGAGGAACTCGTAGCCGGTGCGCGAGGCCGAGCCGACCGAGCCGAAGAATGTCCATGACGTGCAGTAGATCGCCAGCGACAGCGGATAGATCATCAGCCGCGCGCGGCCGGTGGCGCCAAGACCTTGAGAAAGTCCCTGGCTTTGGCCCTGGCCGGAATCGCCGGCCGTTGCGCCGCCCAGCACGCGGCTGCGGCCGCGCCGGCGGTCGCCATAGCTCGCGATCAGGAACAGAAGGCCGATGTAGCCCAGCGCGACCGCTATAACGACCCAGCCTTGCAGCATCCAACGCTCCGGATGGGGAGCTAAACTCCCTCATTGGACGGCTATTTTATCCGTCTTGGCCGGGGAAGGGTAGCGGCGGATTCAGGGCCGGTAGGCGGCTCTGCCTGCGGCAATCGAGCCTCCTCAGGGGCATTCAGGGTTGGCCCGCTGCCGGGTTAGCTTCAGGGGAAACGAGAATCGCGGGGGGAGTCGGCACATGGCGATAAGCGGCAGCGCAACGCCACTGATTTCGCTCAACGCCGTGGTCGTGGACACCGAGACCACCGGGCTCGATCCGGCCAAGGCGCGGGTGATCGACATTGGAACGGTGCCGCTCAAGAGCGGCAAGCTCGACGAGGCCGCGGCTCTGCGCCGGCTCATCAATCCCGGCGAGCCGATCCCGCCGGCGGCCACGAAAATCCATCGCATCGACGACGCGGCGGTGGCCGACGCGCCCCGGTTCGCGGCGGTCTGGCCGGCGTCTTCGCAGCCGCTCGGCGAAGCGGTCTGGATCGGGCACACGCTCGGCTTCGATCTTGCCGTGCTCAAGCGCGAATGCGAACGCGCGGGTTTGACATGGCGCGCGCCGCGCACGCTCGACACGCAGCTGCTGGCGCAGGTGGTCGAGCCGCGCCTCGGCGGCTACACGCTTGAACATCTCGCCAGTTGGCTGGGCGTCACCGTGTCCGACCGACATTCGGCCGTTGGCGACGCCATTCTCACCGCGCGCATCTTCCTCGCGCTGCTGCCGAAGCTGCGCGAGGGCAATATCCGCACGCTGGCGGAAGCCGAGAAGGCCTGCCTCGCGCTGTCCGAGGTGCTCGACGATCAGCATCGCGCCGGCTGGGAACAGGCCGTGGCGCAGCCGCGCGGCCGCGTGCGCGGCTCGCTCGACCGCATCGACACCTATCCGTACCGGCATCGCGTCGCGGATGTCATGACGGCCGATGTGCGGAGCATTGCCGCGACGGCGCCGTTGTCCGAGGCGCTCGATGTCATGGTGCGCGACAAGATCTCGTCGCTGCTGGTCGCGCCGGCGGATCTGGCGGGGCCGCTGCGCGTGGCGGACGCCGCCATTGTCACCGAGCGCGACGTGATGCGCGCGATCGGCGAGCGTGGCGTCGATGCGCTCGCGCGGCCGGTCGGCGATATCGCCAGCCGGCCGGTGGTCGCCCTGCCGCGCGCGGCCTTCGTCTATCGCGCGCTCGGGCGTATGAGCCGGCACAGACTGCGCCACCTCGTCGTCGAGAACGAGGACGGCGAGGTTTGCGGCATCGTCAGTTCGCGCGATTTGCTGAAGCTGCGCGCGCAGGAACTCACCATCCTCGGCGACCTCCTCGACCACGCCGAAGACGTGCAAGATCTCGGCGCCGCCTGGTCCCGACTGCCGCGCGCGGCGGAGGGGCTGCTGGCCGAGGGCGTCTGCGCCCGCGACATCGCCGCGGTGATTTCGCGCGAGCTCGGCGCGCTGACGCGGCGGGCCGGCGTGCTCGCGGAGCGGCGCATGTTGGCCGAGGGCAAAGGCAAGCCGCCGTGCCCCTATGCGCTATGCGTGCTCGGTTCGGCCGGGCGCGGCGAAAGCCTGCTGGCCATGGATCAGGACAATGCACTGGTGTTTGCCGAGGGCGAACCGGGCGGCGCCGAGGATCTCTGGTTCAAGGACTACGCCATTATCGTCGCCGACATCCTGCACGAGGTCGGCGTGCCGTATTGCACCGGCGGCGTCATGGCCAGGAACGACGCCTGGCGCGGCTCGCTGGCGACGTGGCGCGCGCGGCTCGGTTCGTGGCTGACACGATCGTCGCCGGCCGACCTGCTCGCCGTCGATATCTTCTTCGATCTGCTCGCCGTGCATGGCGATGCGCGTCTGGCCAATCGGATCTGGCGCGATGGTTTCGACGCGGCGGAGGGCAATGTCGTGTTCGCCAAGCTGCTCGCCGAGGCTGGCGGCGAGGTGACGCCGGGCCTGACGATCCTCGGCGGCATCCGCACCGAAGGCGGTCGCATCGATCTCAAGCGTGCGGGTCTGTTCGGTATCGTCACGCTCGCCCGCGTGCTGGCGGTTCGCTACCACTTCGTCGAGCGCTCGACGCCGGCGCGACTTGCGGCCGCCATTGCGCTCGGGCGCAGCGTTGGCGACCTCGAGGCGCTCGGCCGCGCCCAGGCCACGTTCCTCGATCTGATCCTCGCGCAGCAACTGGCTGACATGCATGCGGGGCAGCCGCCCGGCAACAAGGTCGAGGTCAGGTCGCTGAACACCGAACAGCGCGCCAGTCTGAAGGCCGCGCTCGGCGCCGTGCAGCATTTGTCGACATTGACGCAGGATCTTCTGTACTGAAGCGGTTTGACCGCACCGCCGGACTGGCGCATGGAGGGCCCCGGAACGGCGCGTGTCGCGTCGTGTCCTGGAAGTCTCGCCTTTGTCCGCTGCTCCGAAACCCGACCGCATGATCCTGTTCCGCAACATCGCGGAAACAATGGTCTTCGCCGCCATCGGTGGTCTGACCTTCGGCCTGCTCGGCATGCCGGCGGGCTATCTGTCCGGCTCGATCCTGGTGGTCGCCATTGCCGCGCTCGCCGGCCGGCCGATGCGCGTGCCGACGACGATGATGCGCGTGCTCATTGTGCTGATCGGCATTTCGCTCGGCGCGATGGTCACGCCCGAAACCTTGCGCGGCATGGCCAGCTATCCGGTGAGCATCGCGGTGATGCTGGCGGCCACCGTCGTTATCAGCGCCTCCGGCACCATCTATCTGCGCGCGGTCCATGGCTGGGACGGCCTGGCGGCCTATCTCGGCTCGGTGCCCGGCGGGCTGTCGCAGGTGATGGCGCTGGCCGTCGAGTTCAAGTCCGACGTCCGGGGCATCGCCATCGTGCAGACCGTGCGCGTCATGATCCTCGCCATCGGCCTGCCGGCCTTGTTCACGGGGCTGGGACTCGTCGAGCATGTGGCGGCGCCGGCGCGCGCATCGTTCGATCCGTCGCAGACCGGCGAGCTCGTCATTCTTGTCGTCGTCTCGTCGCTCGCGGCAATCGTCGCGCATCGCCTGCGCCTGCCAGGCGGGCTCTTGTTCGGCGCCATGATGACGTCTGCGGTGCTGCATGGCACCGACACGTTGCGCGTCGTGATGCCGTGGTGGATATCCTACGCGGCGATGATCGCGTTCGGCGCGGTGAGCGGCGCCCGTTTCGCCGATACGCCGGTGCGGCTGCTGCTGCAATTCACCGGCGCGGCCTTCGGCGCTTTCGCGGTGACGATGGCGGTCACCGCCGGTTGCGCCGGGCTGGTGCTGCTGCTTCTCGATATCCCGGTGGCCGAGGTCATGGTGGCCTACGCGCCCGGCGCGGCCGACGCCATGCTGCTGCTGGCGCTCGCGCTCGGTTTCGACCTCGTCTATGTCGGCACGCACCATCTGGTGCGCATCTTTTTCGTGATGGGCGCGATGCCGTTCGTGGTGCGGCTGGTGGCCCGCGGCGGCGACAAGGGCCCGGCGGTGCCGCGCTCGCCGGATTCGATCGACGACTAGCGGCTACTCGGCCGCGAGCTGCGGGCGGTTTTTCGGCAGTTGCAGCCGTTCCCAGACATCGACCAGCGCCTCGGCGGATAGCGAAGTCTTGTGGCTTGAAGCTGGGGCCGTTGCAGGTAGTGTGCTCGGACGAGCGGTGCAACTTTACGATTGATGGCCGAAGGGTCAGTGGAGCATGATTGTTTTTGATAAGGCCCAGGAGTGGTGTCCGAGCCTCGCTGCGACGTTATCTGACGTTTTGCCAAAGAATGCACCTAAGTTACTTGAAGCGGCGAAGCCAAGATATGTCGAAGATTCGCTGAAAATCTTATTCGGACTTGCCGATCGCCCCCGCGTGATAGCCGCCACTATTGCATGGTTGTCTGCGAACAGAATTGCAGGCTTTCATGGGACCAGGGTGAACGAAGAGGAACTGGATTCTATTGAACGAAGAGGTCTGTTGCCGCTGCAGGCGAGTGACCGTCTTGTGAGGATCGAGAGGGTATTGAAGGCGCGAGCAGATTGGCCTGATATGGAGGCGAAGCTAAAAGCGGCGATTGACGAGCTTGGACCCGGAGAGAGAATGGGCGCTCGCGAAGGACAGGTTCATTTGACGCTGTCGAGGAATGGGCTTTCGTCAGGCTTTAATCATTATTTGCTGTACGGGTCCGAATTTGATCAGCGCGTTCTGCAGCATGTTGTTTCCGATGAAGCACTGAGCTTGCTCGAGGCGGATGGGCGGCCGGTTATCCTCACTTGCTCAATTCCTGGAAAAGCCGCGCTAGACGCTGCCCATCCATATTTTGGCATTCAATTGACGATGGATATGGGAGAGGTCCCGAATATTGTCAGAGAATTCTTGGAGGTCTGGGCGTTTAAGCAAGCTTGGCCGGAATTCCAGTCAAGCTCATTGGAAGTTGATTGTGGAATGGTATTTCACGATGCGGTGCCGCCGGAATGGCCCACAAGCGTCGAACCATGGGTGCGACCGAGCGAAACACTCTAGGCTAATCTGCGCGGTAGCTATTCGGCCGCGAGCTGCGGGCGGTTTTTCGGCAGTTGCAGCCGTTCCCAGACGTCCACCAGGGCCTCGGCGAGCCGGTCGATCAGGACGTCGTCGTGATAGGGCGACGGCGTGATGCGCAGGCGCTCCAGGCCGCGCGGCACGGTCGGATAGTTGATCGGCTGGATATAAATGCCGTGATCCTCAAGCAGCATGTCGCTCGCGATCTTGACCTTCTCCGGATCGGCGACCAGCACCGGGACGATGTGCGTATCCGACGGCATCACCGGCAGGCCGGCGGCGTTGAGCACCGCCTTGACGCGCGCGGCGCGATCCTGATGGCGCTCGCGCTCCCACTGCGACGTCTTGAGGTGACGGATCGCGGCGGTGGCCGCGGCGCAGATCGCCGGCGGCAGCGCGGTGGTGAAGATGAAGCCTGGCGCATAGGAGCGCACGGCGTCGATCAGCGCCGCCGAGCCGGTGATGTAACCGCCGAGGCAGCCGAACGCCTTGGCCAGTGTGCCTTCGATGACGTCGACGCGGTCCGCCGCTTTGTCGCGCTCGGTGACGCCGCCACCGCGCGGCCCGTACATGCCCACGGCATGCACCTCATCGACGTAGGTCATGGCGTTATACCTGGCGGCGAGATCGCAGATCGCGTGCAGCGGCGCGACGTCGCCGTCCATGGAATACAGGCTCTCGAACAGGATGATCTTCGGCCGGTCAGGATCGGCGGCCTTGAGCAGTTCCTCGAGATGGCCGAGGTCGTTGTGGCGCCAGATCACCTTGTCGCAGCCAGACTGGCGCACGCCCTCGATCATCGAATTGTGGTTCAGCGCGTCCGACAGGATCAGGCAGTTCGGCAGCAGCTTGGCGATGGTCGGAATGCCGGTCTGATTCGAGACGTAGCCGGACGTGAAAACGAGGGCCGCTTCCTTGCCATGCAGGTCGGCGAGCTCGCGCTCCAGCTCGACCAGCGGATGGTTGGTGCCGGCGATATTGCGGGTGCCGCCGGCGCCGGTGCCCATGCGCGCTGCCACGTCCACCATGGCGCCGATGACCTGCGGATGCTGGGCCATGCCGAGGTAGTCGTTCGAGCACCAGATCACGACTTCGCGCCTGCCCTGCGGGGCGTGCCAGTAGGCATAGGGAAAGCGGCCGGCGATGCGCTCGAGGTCGGCGAAGACGCGGTAGCGGCGTTCGTGGCGCAACTGATCCAGGGCGGACACGAAGAAGGCGTTGTAATCCATCAGGTTTCTACTCTCTCGCCCCAGAGCTCGGCCCTTTTTAGAGGGGTTCCAGCCCAGTTGTCGAGCCAAGATTCGTCCAAATCCAGCATGGCGGTATTGACCGAGGTCAAAGGCGCCGGTTTTGGATGGTCAGGCCGAGCGGAAAGAGGACAAATCCAGGAAGCCTCGCATGCCGGCCAGCATCAGCGCGCCGATGTGGAGCTGGAGCGAGAATTCGCCCGTGTAGATCATGGCGCCGAGCTCCGCCGGGCTGACCAGGTTGAGTTCGATGGCGGCCTCGATCCCCGCGCCGGGCGGCCGCGGGGCCGTCTCGACGAAGAACGAATGGATCTTGTTCGACAGCCGGGCCGTGCACGGCGAGAACGAGCCGAGGGCATGCACCGCCTTAGCCGGATAGCCCGTCTCCTCGAACAGCTCGCGCTCGCAGCTCTTGGCGGGATCCTCGCCCGCCTCGGTCATGCCGGCGGGCAATTCCCAGGTCTTGCGCTCGACCGCCGGGCGGTACTGTTGAACGATCGGGATGCGGCCGTCCGGCGTCAGCGCGACGATGGCGATGTAATCCTGCTGGCCGATGGCGTGATACAGCTCGGGCTTGGCGCCGGCGCGAAACTCGACCTCGCGCTCGATCACTTTCATCCAGGGCGAGATATCGAGCTCGCGGCGCGATTTGATCTTGGGATATTCGCCCATGCTGATCTCCGTCATTCCGGGGCGCTTGCATGGCAAGCGAACCCGGAATCCAGACTGATAGCAAGGCCTGAGCGACGATCCGGATTCCGGGTTCAGCGCTGCGCGCTGCCCCGGAATGACGGATTCGTCGTCACAAATACCGCGGCTCGGGCAGCGGCGAGATCAGTTTGCCCTTGTAACCCTTGGCGCGCAGCTTCGGCGCCAGTTCGTCGGCGATATGCCAGGAGAAGATCACGGCCGCTTCCGGCTGGTCGGTGAACAGGCGTTCTTCGTCGACGACCGGAATCGAGGTGCCCGGCATGCATTTGCCGATCTTCAGCGACCCCTTGATCTCACAGACATAGTCGATGATGCCGTCATCGAGCCCCACATAGTTGAACAGGGTCGAGGCGCGTGACGGCGCCGAAATGCCGACAACGCGGGCGTTCTGTTCCTTGAGGTCGCGCAGCATCGACAACAGCCGCAGCTTGCTCAGCAGCACATCGTGTTTGAACTTCTTGAGGCGTTGCGCCATCGCGTCGCCCTTGGGCTCGGCGTCGAGCATCTGCTGCACGCTCGCTTCGACCTTCCGCTTGCCCTTGCGGCCGGCATAAACGCGGATCGAGCCGCCATGGCTCGGGATCGGCCGCGCGTGGAAAACCTCGAGGCCGTGCATCTCAAGCAGGTATTTCAGGCTGCTCAGCGAATAGTAGCGCAGGTGCTCGTGATAGACGGTGTCGTACTGCAGCGTGTCGAGCAGCGGGATGAGGTAGTGCGATTCCGAAATGAAGACGCCGTCGTCGTCGAGCATGGCGAGGATGCCCTCGACGATCGCATGAACATCCTCGATATGCGCGAAGCAGTTCGCTGCCGTGATGAGCTTGGCCTTGCCATGCGAAGCGGCGACTTCCTCCGCCGCGGCCTTGCCGAAATAGCGCTTGATGGTCGGGATGCCGCGCGAATTGGCGATATCGCCGACGTCGGTCGGCTCGATGCCGAGAATGCGATTGCCGGCTTTCTGGAAGTTCGAGATCAGCGTGCCGTCATTGGAGCCGATGTCGACGACGAGATCTTTCTCGGTCAGGCCGAGCATCGCCCAGCTCTCGCGCTGCAGGTCGGCGAAGTTGTCGCGCAGCAGCTTGGTCATGCCGCTGGTGTAAGGATATTCCGGCGGGAAGATGATGACCGGATCGACCGCGAGGCCGAGCTGCACCAGGTCACATTGCCGGCAATGCAGGACGTCGGTCGGAAACCACGGCTGCTGGCGCGGCACCTGGCCGATCGGCACCATCTGGTTCACCGGCGGCATGTAGCCGAGCGAGAGCACGTAATCGAGCTTCTCGGAGCCGCAGATCTGGCACTGTTCGACCGGAACGCTGCCGCCGGTGCCGGCGCCGCGCGCGATTTTGGTGGGACCTACCACAGAGTTCTCCACTTAGCTTTTCGGCGCCAGGTCGGCGTTCTTCCAGTACCAGTCCAAAGTCGGCTTGAGGCCCTGCTTGAGCGGCACGGCGGGCTTGTAGCCGAGCGCGCCGAGCTTGGAAATATCGGGGCAGCGCCGCGGCGTGCCGCCGGCCTGCAGCTTGCCCGGCACGATCTCGATGTCGCGGCCGGCTTCGGCGGCGACCAGGCGCGCGACGTCGGCGATCGACAGTTCTTCGGTGGTGCCGACGTGATAGATGCCGAGATGCTCGCCCTTGTCGCGCATCACCATGACGCCGGCGACCAGGTCGTCGATGTAGCAGAACGAGCGGGTCTCGACGCCGGTACCCTGCATTTCAAAGGGCAGGGTGCCGGTCGGCTGGGCGTCGGCGAGTTTCTTCAGGCGGAGCGCGAATTGCGGCACGACGTGCTCGAAGCCCATGTCCGGTCCGTAGACATTGTGCGGGCGGAAGATCAGCACGCGCTCGAAATATTTGCGGCCGTAATTGATCGCCATCAGTTCACTGATCAGCTTGCCGCCGCCGTAGGAGTAGCGCGGGTTGAGCACGTCCGGCACCGACAGCGGCGCGCTCTCGTCGGTCGGGATCACCGGCGGTGTCTGGTAGACCTCGGAGGACGAGGCAAGAATGAGATTGCCGACATTGTGCTTGCGGCAGGCGTCGATGACATTGATCATGCCGCGCACGCCGACATCGAGCACGAGGTCGGGCTGCGAATAGAAAAACTCGGTGCCGTTGACGAAGGCGAGGTGATGCACCTCGTCCATGCCTTGTGTGGCCTTCGCCACCGTCTCGGCATCGCGGATGTCGCCGCCGATGAACTCGATCTCTTCCTCGACTTGGGTAAGGCGGCGCGGTCGGCCGCGCGAATTGTCGTCGAGCACGCGCACCCGCGCGCCGGATTTGACCAGCGCCTTGACGAGGCCCGAGCCGATGAAGCCCGAGCCGCCGGTGACCAGAACCTTGCGCGCGCTCATTCTTTGTCCTTGTGCCTATTTCATCTCGCCCGGCGCGACGCTGATGAAACGGCCCTCGCGGTTCGAGCGCTGGGCCGCATCGATCAGTTGCTGCACGCGGTAACCGGCCGCGAAATCCGGCGCGGCGTTGGGCTTATAGCCGGACGCGTCCCCGATCGCATCGAGGAATTTGGCCGCCAGCCGCGCCGCCGGCGCGATGCGCCCGTCGGGTTGTCCGGCGTCCGCCGGATCCTCGACCGCAACGGGCGCCAACTCGCCCGGCCGTTTGGCGTAAGTCAACACGAAGCCGCGCATGTAGTCGGGAGTGCGATTCTCCAGCACCAGGGTGCCGTCCTCGCCGTAGAGTTCGATGCGATGGCCGGAGCCGCGGAACGAGGCGCAGCTCATGCTCAGGCTGGCCAGTGGGCCGGCGGCGAATTGCAGCGCCATCGCCACGGTGGTGTCGAGTTCGGTGTCGCCGGGCAGGCCGCCGACCCGCGCCTGCAGGCCGGCGAGCGGGCCACAGAACCATTCGAGGTAATGGAAACAGTGCGAGATGAAGTTGCCGAGCACGCCGCCGCCGTCGTCGCGCAAGGTCTTCCAGTTCCGCATGCGGTTCTGGATCGAATAATTCTCGACATGCCAGTGCACGGTGACATGGCGCAGTTTGCCGATGGCGCCGTCATTCAGCATCGCCCTGGCCTTCAGCCAGGCCATGATCTGGTGAAAGTTGAAGTCGATGCCGGTCGGCAGGCCGCTCTTGTTCGCGGCCGCGAGCATCGCGCGCGCATCATCGAGCGTCGAGGCCATCGGCTTTTCCGCGAACACCGGCTTGCCGGCGCTCAAGGCCGCGAGCGCGATCTCGGTTTGCAGACTCGGCACCGTGGCGATGGCGATGGCGTCGATGTCCTTGTCGGCGATCAGCGCGCGCCAGTCGCCGTAGGCCTTCGGCACGCCGGCCGCGCGGGCGTGATCGGCGGTGCGCGCTTCATTGCTGCCTGCGAGCGCCGCGACCTCGCAGCGCGCGTCGGCGCGGAACGCGGGCATCAGCACCGTGCGCCCGTAATTCACGCCGACGATGCCGAGCCTGATCGGATGCTGCCGGATCACGGCGCCGCCTTCGGCTTCTCGCCCCAGGTGAACACGAAAGAACGCCACCGCGCCATGAAGGCGGGCGCGAACAGCACTGAGTCGGCGAGGTTATAGGCCGGCAGCAGCCAGCGCAGTGCGCCGGAGGCGAGATAGCGATATTTCATGCCGGAATGAAATTCGGTGCCGGTGTCGAATCCGGCGGCGGTGAAAGCGTCGGCGAGGTGGCGCGCGATCACCGGCCGCTCGTTCTCGGTGACGCCGACCGGGGAATAAAGCGGCGAAGAGCGATCGCGATAAAGATACATCGCCGGGTTCATGCGGTTGGGGTCGAAGGCGACGAAGCGCCCGCCCGGCCGCAGGATGCGTTTGATCTCGGCGGCGCATTTCGACAGTTCGGGCAGGTGGTGCAACACGCCGGCCAGCAGCACGCCGTCGAAGCTGCCGTCGGCGAAGGGCAGGCGCTCGATGTCGCCTTCCTGAAAGTCGATGCCCGGATGCGCCTCGCGCGCGATGCGGATCAGCTTGGGGCTGAGATCGACGCCCGTGCAGTTGTAGCCGCGACGGCTGAGCAGGCCAGTGAAGACTCCGGAGCCGCAGCCGAGATCGGCGATGCGTGCGCCCGGCGTAAATCCGCCGAGCCGCGCCACGATATCGATGATGCGTTGGTTGGTGTCGGGCGTGAACACGTCATAGGCCTTCGACGCCCCGTGGCTGTCGAAGAACGCGATTTCGCTCGCCTTGTTTTGCGACAGAATGGCCGACATGGGCGGCTTCTAGCACGGGCTTTTCGGCGCCGACAATGTTTCGGGCGGCGGCGATTTGTCGAGTTTTTCAAGCCGGTTAACCCCGCGCGCGATTGGCGGCGCCGGCGCCTTGGTGCTATGGCAGGCGCCATGCAGGATGCCAGCCTTGAAGCCGAGCCGTCGCCGTCCCGGACCGGGGCGAAGCTCGCCATATTTGGGCTTGCCGTCGCCGTCGCAGGGCTGCCGCTTCATGACGTCGCGATTTATGTCGCGCTGGTGCTTACCGCGGTCGCCATTTTCACCGGAACCGTTCGCTTGGGTCTTGGGCGGTGGGTCGCTGCTGTTGCCGTGGTCGCCGTGGCGATCGGCGCGCTGGCGGTGCTGGCGCCGCCGCGCATCGACGAGGGCTTCAACGCGTTTCTGCCGGGCGGTACGCTGGAACGCGACCTGCCGGCGGATGTGTACCGCCATCTGTCGGCCGAATTCGACAGGCAATACCCGCTGGACAAGCGCTGCGATCCCGCCGCGACCGGCTGCTGGCGCGGGGTCGGCTTGCCCGAGCGCGCTTACGCATTCTCTGGCGACGGCATCGTCAACAAGTCCGATCTGTCGCGATCGGTGGCGCGGCTCGATTTCACCGATCCGGTCTGGCACCGGCTCGGCTTCATCAACGAGATGCGGTTCAACTGGTTTCCGGTGAGCGATGTGCAGCGTGCGCGCCGCGATGGGCGGGCCTGGAAAGGCTACGATCGCTGGCAGCTTACCATGCCCTGGTTCACGATGGTCCGGTTGCCGGCGGCTTATGTCGGCGGCCGCTTGTGCTGGAGCGGCGACATCCTGTGGGAAGGCGCGGGGGAGACGTTCGCGCCGGCAACTGGGCAAAGCAGCAATTGCCGCGCCATCGCGCCCGAGGATGCGGGCCGCCGCGTCGTCGGCGTCGCCATCAAGCCCGGTACGCTGGCCATGCATTTGCGGGGCCCGGTGGATGTCCGGCTCAAACAATGGTCGCAGCCGCTCATCAAGATCCTCACCATCGGCGCGCTGCTGCTGCTGCTGATACGCCCGCGGCCGCGCCGCGCCGCCGCGCCGCTTCTTCTGCTGGCGCTGGCCGTCGCCGTCATCGCCATTGACGACGCGAGCTTCCTTGGCGGCGTGCGCCCCTTCGACGGCGGCGACGACGGCATGTTCTACGACAGCGTCGGCCGCGACATGCTGCAGAAGCTGCTGGCCGGAAACTGGCGCGGCTTCCTCGAAGGCGGCGAGAGCGTGTTCTATTACGGCGGCCCGGCGCTGCGTTATTTCCGCGCGCTCGAGCATGTCGTGTTCGGCGACACGTTTCTCGGCTATCTGTCGCTCGTTCTGGCGCTGCCGTTCATCGCGCTGGCATTGTTCAGGCGTTTTCTCGACCGGCCTTGGCCGCTCGTTCTGGCGCTGCTGTTCGTCGCCGTGCCGCTCGGCGAAGTCTTCGGCACGACATTCGTGCATTACGCCAAATGGGCGGCACGGGGCTTTGCCGATCCGGCCTGCTACATCCTGTTCATGGCCGGGCTGGTGCCGCTTCTCGGTTCAAGGCAATCGGCGCCGGAGGACCGCTTCTGGCCTGCTTTCTTCGGCGCGCTGCTGATCGCGCTCGGCATCGGCATGAAGCCGCTGGTCGCGCCGGCGGCGGCGGTGTTTCTCGGCGGCGCCGGCCTGGCCGCGCTGTACGGGCGGCAGTGGCTGCGGCTCGCCGGAATGTGCATCGGCTTCCTGCCGGTGTTCTCGATGGCGTGGCACAACTGGGCCTTCGGCGGCCGCTTCGTGCTGTTCAGCGACAATGCCAGCCATCCGCTGGTGCTGGTGATGCCGCCGTCGGCCTGGGCCGGCGCGTTGCGCGAACTCGTGACGTTCGACTTCGGCGGCGGGCTGATGCACCGCGCGCTTGCGCATATCGCGAACTGGCTGGCGGGACCGGGCGAGGCCGACTGGACGATCCCCTTCAACGCTGCCGGCGTCGTGATGCTGATCTATGTCGTGGCGCGCGGGCGCGCCTTCGATCCGTGGCTGCGGCTTATCGGCGGCGCGGCGCTGGCGCAGCATCTGGTCGCGATGTTCTACGTCGAGACGCCGCGCTACCACTTCCTGACCTGGTTCCTGACGCTGCTGGTCGCCGCCGCTTTCATGCAGCGGGTCGGCTTTCCGTGGCTGGCGCAACGTTACCCGGCGCTCATGGCGCGGGTCACCGGCATCCTCTGGTCCCCAAGGCTGGCGGCGGGGATCGAGCGGCTTGAGCGTTGCTGAGAGCCGGCGTTACGCTGCTTCGTAGGCCGCGATTTTCTTGATCTGTCCGGCCAGTTCGTCTTCCGCGACCTCAAGATCGAAGCGCGATTGAATATTTATCCAGAACGCGGCGCCGGTGCTGAAAAACTTTCCGAGTCGCAAGGCAGTGTCCGCCGTCACCGGCCGCTCCTCACGCGCCAGCCGCTCGATCCGCGTGCGCGGAACGCCGAGCGCCGCCGCTACGGCATAGGGCGTCAGCTTCAGCGGCTTGAGAAATTCCTCCCGCAGAACCTCGCCGGGATGAACGGGTGTCAGTTTCTTCGACATAGCCCTTGGGCTCCTTCCTGAACCGCGCTCGGCTTGGCCGAGCAGCGCCATCACCTGTGGTAGTCCACAATTTCCACGTCCTCGGCGTCGCCGCCGTTCCAGGTGAAAACGATGCGCCACTGATCATTGATGCGAATCGAATGCTTTCCGGCCAGTTCGCCCAACAAGGCTTCAAGCCGGTTTCCGGGCGGTGATTTGAGAGCGTCGAGAACGGTCGCGCTGTCCACCATGATCAATTTGCGGCGGGCCACCTTGGCGATATCCGCCGGAAAGCCCTTCGGAACGGCGCGGTCCCTCAAAATGGCCTCGGCGAATTTGCCCTTGAAGCTCCTGATCATGATCTAACGTATCCTATCGAGATACGAAGTCAAGTTTATCGTATCTTACGAGGATACGAAAGGTGAGGGGCCGGCCGGGCGGTTGGCGTGCCGTCGGCGTCTCAAGGCGTGGATTTGAGAGAGTTGAATGGTGCTGCCGGAGTGGATTGAACACTCGACCTCGTCATTACCAATGACGTGCTCTACCACTGAGCTACGGCAGCTGAAGGGACGCAAAGGGCCGAAGGCCCGGTTCGCGAACGCGGCGGAAACTGCCACAGGCGCCCCTTTAAACGCAAGGCAACTTGGCCGCAAGGGCTGAAGATAACGTGAACTTGCGAAAGTCGAGCCGGCCCCGATACATACCTGCCCATGACCGGCCCCGACGACCCGCCGAAAACGCCCAAGAATGCCGCCAATGCCGCCCGCGAGGCGCGGCTGGCGGCCGCCTTGCGGGAAAATCTCAAGCGCCGCAAGGCGCAAATCCGCGACAAGGAGAGAGCCAGGCGCTCCACCGAGACGCCTGCCGCCGGCGAATCGGATGACGAGAGTTAGGACGGCGGAACCGGAACCGGACTTTCGCCTTATTGGCGGGTGATCAAGGCCGTGGGCCGGAGGTGGTAACCGTCGGCCGAATTTGGCTTTGCGGGGGCGGGGCGGCCGGTCTAGACCGCCCTCTATCCAGCCGCACTTACTTTTTGACGCGAGCCGGCCTGTGACATGAGCCGGGGCCTGCGGGCCGGGGGACGACGATGGATCGAATTCGTATTGTCGGCGGCGAGACGCTGAACGGCGTCATTCCGATTTCCGGTGCCAAGAACGCCACGCTGCCGCTGATGATCGCGAGCCTCCTCACTGCGGACAAGCTTGTTCTCGAAAACGTGCCGCGGCTCGCCGACGTCATCCAGCTCCAGCGTATCCTCGGTAATCACGGCGTCGATGTCCTGATCGCGGGCAAGCGCGCCGGCGCCGACGCCAATGCCGGGCGCACCATCGAACTGTCCGCCGCGACCATCGCCGACACCACCGCGCCCTACGAACTGGTCTCGACCATGCGCGCCAGCTTCTGGGTCATCGCGCCCCTGGTGGCTCGCATGGGCATCGCCAAGGTGTCGATGCCGGGCGGCTGCGCCATCGGCACGCGGCCGGTCGATCTCCTCATCATGGCGCTGGAGAAACTCGGCGCCGAGATCGAGATCGAAGGCGGCTATGTCATCGCCCGCGCGCCGAACGGCCTGCGCGGCGGCGAGATCAATTTCCCCAAGGTGACGGTGAGCGGCACGCATACCGCGCTGATGGCGGCCGTGCTGGCCCGCGGCACCACCGTCATCGACAACGCGGCGCAGGAGCCGGAGATCGGCGATGTCGCCGATTGCCTCAACAAGATGGGCGCCAGGGTGTCGGGCATCGGCACCTCGCGGCTTGTGATCGAGGGCGTCGCCAAGCTCAACGGCACGCGCCACAGCGTGCTGCCCGATCGCATCGAGACCGGCACCTATGCCATGGCGGTGGCCATGACCGGCGGCGACGTGCTGCTGCAGAACGCGCGCCCGGAATTGCTGCGGGCGGCGCTCGACGTCATCGCCCAGGCCGGCGCCACCGTTACGACAACGAACGAAGGCATCCGCGTCACCCGCAACGGCGCCGGCATCAAGCCGGTCGATGTGACGACCGCACCGTTCCCCGGCTTCCCGACCGATCTGCAGGCGCAGTTGATGGCGCTGATGACGCGCGCCGAAGGCACCTCGCACATCACCGAAACCATCTTCGAAAACCGTTTCATGCATGTGCAGGAACTGGCGCGTCTCGGCGCCCGCATCCAGCTCGATGGCATGCGCGCCACCATCGAAGGCGTCAAGAAGCTCAAGGGCGCGCCGGTGATGGCGACCGACCTGCGCGCCTCGGTGTCGCTGGTGATCGCGGCGCTCGCCGCCGAGGGCGAGACCATCGTCAACCGCGTCTATCACCTCGATCGCGGCTTCGAAAAGCTCGAGGAAAAGCTCGGGCGCTGCGGCGCCAGGATCGAGCGCATCAGCGGCTAGCGATCTTGCGGCCCGCCTCGCCGCTGCCTAGCTTGTCGGCAACGGAGCGACCGCCATGGACCGGGTAGCCGAACCCCTGAAACTCACCGTCCTCGACGAGGAGGACCTCGAAATCGTCTCGACCCACCTGCAGGACGCGGTGATCAAGGTCGCCGACGTGATCTGGCAGCCTGAGGCCAAGCGCCTGGTGTTCGGGGTCAACCGTTTCGACTGGGAGCAGGCGATTGCCGACAAGCCGCAGAGCTGCCGCCGCCGCTCGGCCCTGCGCTTCGAGCGGGTGCAGACCTTCAAGTGCCGGGGCGTCGATCCGGCCGTGAAGGACGGCGTCCTCAACCTGCTGACCGTCGAATTCACGGAAACCGAGGCGCCTTCCGGCACCGTGACCCTCATTTTTTCAGGCGACGCCGCGATGCGGCTCGATGTCGAATGTCTGGAGGCCGAGCTGGTCGATCTCGGCCCGGTGTGGAATTGCACCGGGAGGCCGGTCCACGCCGTCGAGGCCAAGGACTAGTAACGGTCATTCCGGGACGCACCGTAGGTGCGGACCCGGAATCCAGAAACGGGCTCGGAATTTGTGGCTAGATTCCGGGTTCGCGCTTGCAGCGCGCCCCGGAATGACTGCGAAGGTTGACGGATCGGCCCCTGCGCGCCATTGACCTTGGGTCTTCTCTGAACGCCTTTCCTTTCGGCCGGATTGACCCATGCCCCTGCGCCTCGACGCCCGCGATGCCGATTTCAACGAGCGTTTCCGTGCCTTCCTCGGCGCCAAGCGCGAGGCCGCGGCCGATGTCGAGGCTGCCGCGCGCGCCATCATCGCCGACGTCCAGGCGCGCGGCGACCGGGCGCTGATCGAACTCACCCGGAAACTCGACCGGGTCGACCTGTCGAAGGCCGGTCTCCGGGTATCGGCGGCCGAGATCGATGCGGCGCTGGCCGCCTGCGACGGCGAGGCGCTCGATGCCCTGAAGCTCGCCCGCGATCGCATCGAGGCCTATCACCTGCGCCAGAAGCCGAAGGACGACCGTTTCACGGACGCGCTCGGTGTTGAACTCGGCACGCGCTGGACCGCGATCGAAGCCGCCGGCCTCTATGTGCCGGGCGGCACCGCCGCCTATCCCTCGTCGGTGCTGATGAATGCCGTGCCGGCCAAGGTCGCCGGCTGCGAGCGCCTCGTCATGGTGGTGCCGGCGCCGGACGGCAAATTGGCTCCGCTGGTGTTGGCGGCGGCGAAGATCGCCGGCGTCGATGAGGTCTACCGCATCGGCGGCGCGCAGGCGGTGGCGGCGCTGGCCTATGGCACCGATACGATCAGGCCGGTGTCTAAGATCGTCGGCCCGGGCAACGCCTATGTCGCGGCGGCCAAGCGCGTCGTGTTCGGCCAGGTCGGCATCGACATGATCGCCGGCCCGTCCGAAGTGCTGATCATCGCCGACAGGACCGGCAACCCGGACTGGATCGCCGCCGATCTGCTGGCGCAGGCCGAGCACGATGTCAGCGCGCAGTCGATCCTGATCACCGACGATGCCCCGCTCGCCGCCGCGGTGGAGAAGGCGGTCGAGTCGCAGCTCAAGACTTTGCCGCGCGCGTCCACCGCCAGCCAGTCGTGGCGCGATTTCGGTGCCATCATCATGGTGGGCCAGCTCGACGACGCCATCGCGCTCACCGATCGTCTCGCGCCGGAGCATCTCGAGATTGCCGCGGAGGATCCGGAGCGTTTCGTCGCCCGCATCCGCAATGCCGGCGCCATCTTTATCGGCGCGCATACGCCGGAAGCCATCGGCGATTATGTCGCCGGCTCCAATCATGTATTGCCGACGGCGCGTTCGGCGCGGTTCTCGTCGGGCCTCGGCGTTCTCGATTTCATGAAGCGCACGTCGCTGCTGAAGTGCGGGCCCGAGCAGCTTCGCGCGCTCGGCCCGGCCGCCATCGCGCTCGGCAAGGCCGAAGGGCTGGACGCGCATGCGCGTTCGGTGGCGATCAGGCTCAACCTGCCGGGAGCGTGACCATGAGCGACAAGACGAAGCCCGCGATGAAGCAGCGCCTGGTCGGCGTTACTCTGGACGAGGCATCGATCGGCCGCTCCAACCCGGATGTCGAGCACGAGCGCGCCATCGCCATTTACGACCTGCTCGAACTCAACAGCTTTGCGCCGGTCGGCCACGACGGCGGGCCTTATACGCTGCATCTGAGCATCAACGACAACCGCCTCGTCTTCGACATCCGCCGTGAGGACGGCACGCCGGTGGTCGCGCATCTGTTCTCGCTGTCGCCTTTGCGCCGGATCGTGAAGGACTACTACATGATCTGCGACAGCTATTATCAGGCCATCCGCACCGCGACGCCGGACAAGATCGAGGCCATCGACATGGGCCGGCGCGGCATCCACAACGACGGCTCGCGCATCCTGATGGAGCGGCTCAAGGACAAGGTGACGGTGGATATGGACACCGCACGCCGCCTGTTCACGTTGATCTGCGTGTTGCACTGGAAGGGCTGACGCTGATGCGTTGCGCCTCCGTTCACCGGAATGACGGGTAATGGCGCCCTCGCGGCCGCAGGCCGTGCTGTTTTCGTGCGGCTATAACGCCGTGCGCTCGCCGATGGCCGAAGGTCTGTTCAAACAGCTCTTGGGCAAGACGGTCTATGTGCAGTCGGCCGGCGTCCAGAAGGGCGATCTCGATCCCTTCGCCGTCGCGGTGATGGACGAAATCGGCATCGATATTTCGCGGCACAAGCCGATCGATTTCGAGGAACTGGAAGACCTCGAGGGCCTCAACTTCGATCTCATCGTCACGCTGTCGCCGCCGGCGCATCACAAGGCGCTCGACCTCACGCGCACGGTGGCCGCCGATGTCGAATACTGGCCGACGGTCGATCCGACCGGCATCGAGGGCAGCCGCGAGCAAAAGCTCGAGGCTTACCGCGGGGTCCGCGATCAGTTGATGGCGCAGATCAGGAAGCGCTTCGGCGCGGCCGGCGGCGGGAATGAGTAAGGCGTTGCGCCGAGCGCGCTTCCCCTCTCCCCCAAGGGGAGAGGGGAAGAAAAGGCAGAAGGCCGCGCCTGTCCGGCCCCTCGTTTGCACTCGCCCCGGCCATCCGCTAGTTTCCGCGGCCATTCCAACGCTTTGTTCATTCCCCTGACGGTATCTCTAACCCCATGATCGGCCGTCCGAAATTCGTCCTCGCCTCCGGCTCGCCGCGGCGTCTCGCCCTGATCAACCAGGCCGGCATCGAGCCCGACGCGCTCAAGCCGTCCGACGTCGACGAGACGCCGAAGCGCGGCGAAATCCCGCGCGCCTATGCCAACCGGCTGGCCAAGGAGAAGGCGCAGGTCGCGCTCGACAATGTGCGCCTCGATGACGAACTGCGCGGCGCCTATATCCTCGCCGCCGACACCGTGGTCGCTGTCGGCCGCCGCATCCTGCCGAAGGCCGAGTTGCTCGACGAGGCGCAGCAGTGCCTGCGCCTGCTGTCGGGCCGCAATCACCGCGTCTACACCTCGATCTGCCTGGTGACGCCGCGCGAAGCGTTCCGCCAGCGGCTGGTCGAAACGCGCGTGCGCTTCAAGCGGCTGACCTCGGAAGACATCGAATCGTATCTCGCTTGCGGCGAATGGCGCGGCAAGGCCGGCGGCTATGCCGCGCAGGGCATTGGCGGCACTTTCATCGTCAAGCTGGTCGGCTCTTACTCGAACGTCGTCGGCCTGCCGCTCTATGAGACGATCAATCTGCTTGGCGGCGAAGGCTACCCGATCCGCTTCGGATGGCTGAACACGGTGGTGGCGTAGGCTCTGCCGTCATTCCGGGGCGCACCGAAGGTGCGAGCCCGGAATCCATATCCCCGGCGCTGCGGTGTATGGATTCCGGGCCCGCGCATTTCATGCACGTCCCGGAATGACAGAGAACGACATGAACCTCGCTTCCTGGCTCTCCCGCTCCGGTCTGTCGCATCCGTCGATGCCTGCCGCGGCGCTCGGCTCGCGCGTGGTGATGACCTATGGCGAACTCGCGCTGCGCGCGGCCAAACTGGCCGGCGCGCTGCGCCATAAACTCAAACTCCAGCCCGGCGACCGCGTCGCCATCGCCGCGAAGAACTCGCCCGATTATCTCGCGCTGCTCTACGGCGTCTGGCACGCGGGTCTCGCCGCGGTGCCGGCCAACGCCAAGCTGCACGGCGCCGAACTCGGCTATATCCTCGAGCACTCCGGCGCGCGGGTCTGCATCGCCTCGCCGGGCATCGACGCCGAGATCGCGCCGCATGCGCCGCGCTCGCTGGAGCGTCTCATTACCATCGGCAGCGCCGACTACGACGCGCTGTTCGACGCCGACGCCATCGCTGTGGCGCCCCGCGCGGGCGACGATCTCGCCTGGCTGTTCTACACCTCCGGCACCACGGGCAAGCCGAAAGGCGCGATGCTGACCCATCGCAACCTTGCCTGGGCAAGCCACGCCTACGGCGCCGAGGTCGATCCGGTGACGCCGGGCGACGCCATCCTCCACGCGGCGCCGATGAGCCACGGCTCCGGGCTCTACATCATGCAGCATGTGGCGCGGCTCGGCGTGCAGGTTGTGCCGGAATCGGGCGCCTTCGAGCCGGACGAGATTTTCGCGCTGTTCGATCGCTGGCCGAGCGTCTCGATGTTTGCCGCGCCGACCATGATCAAGCGCCTCGTCGACAGCGCCGCCAATTGCAACGCCGCCAATATCCGCACCCTCATCTGGGGCGGCGCGCCGATGTATGTCGAGGATTGTCTCAGGGCGCTTGACCGCTTCGGCCCGCGGCTGGCGCAGATCTACGGCCAGGGCGAGTCGCCCATGACCATCACCACCTTGTCGAAGCAGGACATCGCGAACCGCGATCATCCGCGCTGGCGCGAGCGCCTCGGCTCCGCCGGCAGGCCCTATGCCTGCGTCGATGTCGTCGTCGCCGGCGCCAATGACAAGCCGTTGCCGCCGGGCGAGACCGGCGAAATCCTGGTTGGCGGCGATGTCGTCATGGCGGGTTACTGGCGCAACGAGGAGGCGACGGCCGCCGCGCTGCGCGGCGGCTATCTGCACACCGGCGATGTCGGCGCCTCCGACGCCGAGGGCTACCTGACGCTGAAGGACCGCTCCAAGGACCTGATCATTTCCGGCGGCTCCAACATCTATCCGCGCGAGGTCGAGGAGGTGCTGCTGACGCACCCGGCCGTGCGCGAGGTGTCGGTGATCGGCCGCCCGGATGCGGACTGGGGCGAGGCGGTGGTGGCCTATGTGGTGGGCGCCGCGCCGCTCGCGGAACTCGACGCCCTGTGCCTGGCGCACATTGCCCGCTTCAAACGGCCGAAGGATTATGTTTTTGTCGACGCCCTGCCGAAGAACAATTACGGCAAGATCCTGAAAACCGAACTGCGCGCGCGCGACGCGCGGCGCTCGTAACTATATTGGGTCCATGAACAAACCGATCCGAAAGACCGCCATCATGCGCTGCCCGATCTGCGGCGAGGCGACCGATGTCGCCTTGAAGCCGTTCTGCTCCAAGCGCTGCGCCGACATCGACCTGAACCGCTGGCTCACCGGGGTCTACGCCGTACCCGTCAAAGAAGACGAAGATGAAGACGGCACTCGCCCGGCCGACGGCATCGAGGAACGCAACGAATGAACGCACCCGTGGCCGCGATCGACTGGCCCGACCAGCTTTACGCCACGCTTAAACGCGCCGATGTGCGTCAGGTCGGCTACGTGCCCGACGCCGGCCATGCGCGGCTGATCGATCGCGTCCGCGCCGATCCGGATATCCACGACGTTGTGCTGTCCACCGAAGAAGAGGGCATCGCGCTCGCTGCCGGCGCCTGGTTAGGGGGCCAGCGCGCGATGTTGCTGATGCAGTCGAGCGGCGTCGGCAACTGCGTCAACATGCTGTCGCTGGCGCGCACCTGCCGCTTTCCGCTGCTGATGATGATCACCATGCGCGGCGAGTGGGAAGAGTTCAATCCGTGGCAGCAGCCGATGGGCTCCATCGTCGAGCCGGTGATGAAGCTCAACGAGGCCGAGATCTATCGCGCGACGAAGCCGGAAGACGTCGAGGGCCTCGCCGAGCGCGCCGTGCAGCACGTGTTCGGCGACGAGCGCATCGCGGCGCTGATCCTGTCGCAGCAGCTGATCGGCAAGAAGGTGTGGACCAAATGACCGCGCAACCGACACACGGTCTCGACCGTCGCGCCGCCATGGCGGCCCTGCTTGTGGATCGCGGCGACGATCTGGTCGCCATTCCCGGCCTCGGCTCGACCTGCTGGGATCTCGCCGCGGCCGGCGACAACGACCGCAACTTCTATCTCTGGGGCGCCATGGGCGGCGCGGCGATGGTGGGCCTGGGTCTCGCGCTGGCGCAGCCGGGGCGGCGCGTGCTGGTCGTGACCGGCGACGGCGAGATGCTGATGGGCATGGGCTCGCTCGCCACCATCGGCAACAAGAAACCGGCCAATCTCGCCGTCGTGGTGTTCGACAACGGCCACTACGGCGAGACCGGCATGCAACCGAGCCACACGCATCAGGGCGGCGTCGATCTGGTCGCGGTGGCGAAGGGCTGCGGCATCGGGACAGCGCTGGATGTCCGGGACGAGGCGGGGCTTGCCGGGCTGGTGGAGCGCGTCAAAACGCTGGGCGGGGAGGGGCCGCTGTTCGCGCGGCTGGCGATTTCGGCGGCCGAGGCGCCGCGCGTGCTGCCCGAACGCGACGGCGTTGTCCTCAAGAACCGGTTCCGCGTGGCGATCGGCCTGAAAGCGTAGTGCCCCCGCGTTTCCGGTTGCGCGCGGGAACTCTTCCGAGACTTCACATGGTCGCGACTTCCACTCTTGCGCGCTTCAAATGACAGGTGGGTTGCGGTATTAAGACGATATTGCCGACAGGTCCTGGCGTCGGCGACTGAGAGACGCGACCGCGCTCCCGCCAATTTCGTATGGTGAGAGAGACGACGTGTCCGAAACAAATCCAGCGGCGCATGCATGCGAAGGCTGCGGAGGCGAGCTTAAACTCGCTGCCGGCGGCATTGCGAAGCTATCCGGGCCCGGCTTCGTCGATCTTTTCAGTTGCGACGGGTGTGGCAAGACCAGCATGCGGGAGCAGCAACTTCCGCCGCCTGACGACGGACCGGAAGCGTAGCGCGAAGACTTCGTTGCGACACGGCCGCCTGGTCGGTCTGCATGAAACGGCTCGTCAATGTCGGAATTGGGATAGGATAGTAGGCCCCCCCTTTCCGAACGACGAGATCCTGACCATGACCATGACCACGACCCGCTCCGCCATCAAACTCACCGACGAAGGCGCGCGCCTGCTGCTCGAAGCCGCCGTGGCGCACGCCCGCAAGATGGGCGTGCCGCAGTGTATCGCCATCGTCGATGAAGGCTGCAACCTGATGGCCTTCCTGCGCATGGAGGGCTCGCGGCTGCTGAGCATCCGCTCGTCGCAGCGCAAGGCAATGACCGCGGCCAATAGCGGCCGGCCGACCGGCGGCCTTGCCGCGGATATCGAGACCAAGCTCGCGCTGGCCACCGACGGCGACATGGTCAACCTCAAGGGCGGTCTGCCCATCATCGTCGATGGGCAGGTCATTGGCGGTATCGGTGTCGGCTCGGGGACGGGCGACCAGGATCTCGAAGTCGCCAATGTGGCGCTGAAGGCGCTGCCCGGCGCCGCGACCTTCTAGCATCCCAAATAGGGTGACGTCCGCATCAGGCCATCGACGCCGCCGGGCACGGCGGCTATTAAGCGTCCCCGAACAGGAGTGAACGTCATGCCGGATCAGAAAACAGGTCTTGTTGTCACCGCTCATCCGGGCGATTTCGTGTGGCGCGCCGGCGGCGCGATCGCGCTGCACGTCAGGAACGGCTACAAGGTCAAGATCGTGTGCCTGTCCTTCGGCGAGCGCGGCGAAAGTCAGTTCGCCTGGAAGGAAAAGGGCGCGACCATGGAGAGCGTCAAGGCCGGCCGCAAGGACGAGGCGCAGCGCGCCGCCGACCTGCTCGGGGCCGAGATCGAGTTCTTCGACTGCGGCGATTATCCGCTCAAGCTCAACGAAGAGCATTTCGACCGCATGGTCGATATCTACCGCGAGCTCAATCCGAGCTTCGTGCTCAGCCACGCGCTCGAAGACCCCTATAATTTCGATCACCCGAATGCCTGCCACTTCGCGCAGGAAACGCGTGTCGTCGCGCAGGCCATGGGCCACAAGCCCGGCGCGCAGTACAAGTATTCGGCACCGCCGTTCTACATGTTCGAGCCGCACCAGCCGGAGCAGTGCAACTACAAGCCGGACCTCATTCTGAAGATCGACGATATCTGGGAGCAGAAATACAAGGCGTTCCAGATCCTCGCCGCGCAGAAGCACCTGTGGGGCTACTACGAGCGCGTCGCGCTCAACCGCGGCATCCAGGGCTCGCGCAACACCGGCATCCCGATGACCTACGGCGAGGCGTACCAGACGCTGTTCCCGCGGGTTGTCACGGATGCGCTGGGTTAGGGGCTTGTCCCGGGCGCGGTGCGGCACAAAGTGCCGCGCCGCAGAACCGGGACCGTTGCGCATTCTGAATTTGTGAAGGTCCCGGCTCTGCGACGCACCGCTTGCGCGCTGCGCCGCGTCCGGGACAAGGGAGCACGAAAATGAAAAACGTCGTCGTTCGCAACATCAAGCGCGCCGATCCCAGGGCCATCGAGACCTTCGAGAAGCTCGGCGCCACCACCGTGCATGAGGCTCATGGCCGTTACGGCCTGATGAAGCCCTATATGCGACCGATCTATCCCGGCGCCTGCATCGCCGGTCCGGCCGTCACGATCCTGGCGCAGCCCGGCGACAACTGGATGATCCATGTCGCGGTCGAGCAGTGCAAACCCGGCGACATCGTCGTTCTCGGCGTCACCGCCGACAACACCGACGGCATGTTCGGCGATCTGCTCGCCACCTCGATGAAGGCGCGCGGCGTCAAGGGCCTCATCATCGACGCCGGCTGCCGCGATGTCGCGACGCTCAAGGAGATGGGCTTTCCGGTGTGGTCGCGCGCGATCTCATCGAAGGGTACGGTCAAGGCGACGCTTGGCTCGGTCAACATTCCGGTGGTCTGCGCCGGCGTCAATGTCGAGCCTGGCGACGCCGTCGTCGCCGATGACGATGGCGTCGTCGTCATCCCGAAGAAGTATTGCGCCGAGGTCGCCGCCAAGGCGCAGAAGCGCTTCGACGACGAGGACGCCAAGCGGCAGAAGCTCGCTTCCGGCGTGCTCGGCCTCGACATGTACAATATGCGCGAGCCGCTGGCGAAGGCCGGCCTCGTCTACGTCGATAATCCGGAAGACGTGTGAGCCCGCCGGCTCAATTCATCTGCGCCGGCAGCCACAGCACGATCTGCGGGAAGGCGATCATCAGCACGATCAGCAGGAGCGGCGCGATCAGGAACGGCGCCGATCCCTTGTAGATGTCGATGATGTTGATCTCCTTGCTCACCGCATTGATGGCGAACAGGTTCATGCCCATCGGCGGGTGAATGAGCCCGAGCTCGATCAGGATCACCAGCAGCACGCCGAACCACACCGGGTCGTAGCCGTAGGACAAAACCAGTGGCAACGTGATCGGCACCGTGATCAGCAGCATGCCGATGCCTTCGAGGAAGGCGCCGAGCACGATGTACAACACGCACACCGCCACGATGACGCCGAGCGCGCCGAGCCCGATGCCCTTGACTGCGCCGATGAGCTGATTCGACACGCCGGTCTGCACCACGAAATAGGAGAACACAGCCGACGCGATGACGATGAACACCAGGCTGGATACCAGCCGGATGGTCTCGAAGAAGCAGGTGAAGGTGTCGGACAGCTTGTGGCGGCCGAGCACGAGGCCGAGCAGGATGGCGCCGAACGCGCCGATGGCGGCGGCTTCCGTCGGCGTGAACCAGCCGGCGTAGATGCCGCCGAGCGTGATGCCGAACAGCACGATGACATGCCAGATGCGGGCGAAGGAGCGCACCAGCGTGTCGCTCTGGCGCTGCGCGTATTCCGGCTCCGGCGCGTTTCCTGTGAGCCAGCGGTAATAGATCAGCGCCGTGATGCTGTAGAGCACGGTGAGGATGATGCCGGGGACCAGCGCCGCCATGAACAGCTTGGCGACCGACTGCTGCGCGATGATGGCGTAGATCATCAGGATCAGCGACGGCGGAATGAGAATGCCGAGCGTGCCGCCCGCCGCGACCGCGCCGGCCGCCAGCGCCGGCGGGTATTTGGCGCGCAGCATTTCCGGGATCGACACCTTGCTCATCGTGAGCGCGGTCGCGACCGAGGAGCCGCACACCGCGCCGAACATGGCGGAGGCGAAGATCGAGGCGATCGCCAGCGAGCCGCGCGCGCCGCGGAACAGCACGCGGCCGGCCTGGAACAGGTCGGATGACAGGCCGGCGCTCGCCGCCACCGCGCCCATCAGCGTGAACAGCGGCACCACCGACAACGTATAAGTCGAACCGAATTCGACCGGCACGCCGCTGATCATCAGATTGGCGCGGGCAAAGCCGTCGAGCGCCGCGTAACCGAAGAAGCCGACAAGGCCGAGCGCCACCGCGACCGGAATGCGCAGCAGGATGAGTAGGACGAGGCTGGCGAGCCCGAGAACGCCGATGGTGGTTGCCGTCATGACGCATCCTTTCCGCGGAAGGTGCGGATGAGAACGACGGCGGTCGCCGCGATGGAGGCAATGAGCGTGAACAAGGTCAGCGCGTAGAGCGGATAGGTCGGGAAGCCGGTGTCGGGCTTGATGTCGCCGAAGCGCCAGGAGTCCACCATAGGATGCGTGACGTTGGCGGCGAGAATGCCGAGAAACAGGATGGTCGCCAGCAGCGCCAGCACCTTGAGCGCGGCGATGACCTGCGGCGGCACGAAGCTGTCGACGATATCGACGCGGATTTGCTCGTCGCGGAGGCAGATTTCCGGCAGGCCGAGGAAGGCGCTGCACAGCACCATCATCTCGACGATATCGACCGCGCCATAAAGCGGGGCGCGGAACAGCGACCGCGCCACCACGTCGTAATTGGTGGCGAACATCATCACCGCGAGGGCGAGCGCCCCGAGCGCGGTGCAGGCTCTCGCCGTGTGCGCGAGCGCGCGCTCGAGGGTCATGCCAAATCTCACTAAGCCTGCGCGACCAGGCCGCGGACCTTGGTCATCAGCGCGCGCGCCTTGATGCCCTTGGCCTCGAGCGCCGCGACCTGTTCTTCGGTCGGGACGTCGGCGAGCTTCTTGAAGGGCTCGATGGCGGCGCCGTCGATGTCGATGACTTCGACGCCGGCCTGCACGAACACCTTGCGGCCCGCGGCCTCGGCGTCGTCATAGAGCTGGCCGACGCGGCGGCCGCCTTCGGGGCCCGTGGTGTCGGCGATCAGCTTCTGCATGTCTTTCGGCAGGCCCTTGAGCACGCCGGAGTTCATCACCAGCGCGAAGGGCGCGGCGGAATCGCCGAACATCGACACCTTCTTGACCGAGTGATGGAGCTGGAAGGCTGCGCCGCCTTCGCAGTTGAAGATCGCGCCGTCGACCACGCCCTTGGCGATGGCGTCGGAGACTTCGGCCGGCGCGATCGTGGTCGGCACGGCGCCCCAGGATTTGAGATGCGAGCCCATCGTGGTTGATGTCGGGCGGACCTTGAGGCCCTTGATATCGTCGGGCGTCTTCACCTGCTTGTCGCGCATGAAGAAGCCGACCGTCGGCGACAACACCGAATAGAGCAATTCGGTGCCGGCGAACTCGGCGGCGAGGTCCTCGCGCAGATTGGTGCCGATGAAGGAGGCCTGCGCGGCGCTGAGTGGCTTGCCGGCGGAGTTGGTGAACAGGAACGGCGCGCCGAGCACTTCGGACAACGGGAAACGGCCCGGCACAAGGGCGGTGAAGAAGAACGAAATGTCGGCGACGCCGGTGCGGGCGAGATCGAACTGGCGCGGCGGCGGGCCCATCTGGCCGGCCGGGAACACCTCGATGTCGAGTTCGCCATTGCTCTTCTGGCGCAGTTCGTCGGCCCAGCGCTTGAGCTCGGTGTTGATCTGGTGCTGCGGCGGCAGATAGTGCGACAGCTTGAGCTTCACCGGCGCCGCGCGCAGCACGCCTGGCATGGCGATGACGGTGGCGCCGGCCGCGGCCGTGCCCAGAAGTGTACGGCGTGAGATCATGATGGCCTCCCTTTAAGCGTTTTGCCGGCGTCCGCTTTGTGCAGACGCCTGTTCGTTGTCGTTCTTGAAGCCGCCGCGCGCCATGGTCAGTACGGCGGCAATGTCATCGAGCGTATCGCCGCGCCAGGCAATATGCTGGTCGGGGCGGATGAGCACGTAACGCGCGCCATAGAGCGCGTTGAGGCGCGGCTCGTTCGGCATCGCGACATCGAGCGGCGCGTTCTGCCGCGCGGCTTCGCTCCTGGCGGCAGCGATGGCATTGGCGTCGGCCTCGCCCGTCACCAGCAGCGTGAAGCCGAGGCCGAACGTGTCGTAGACGGAACGTTCGTCGGCAAGCCAGGCATGCGGCGCGCGCTCGCCGGGATAGCCGCTCGGCCGCAGTTCGACGACGTTGGGCTGCGGCGGCGCTTTGTCCTCGCGCGCCACGATCGGCGAGCCGGCATAGGAGTAGCCGAGCACGAGGCCGAGCGAGCGGAATTCCGGCGTCTTGGCTTTCTCGACGGACTTCCCGGCGACTTGCCGGGCGTGTTCGCCGCGTTCGGAGCGTTCGAGGAGTTCCGGGGCGGAGAAATTGCCGCTCAAGGTCGCAAGGTTCTCGGTCGCGGAGTCGAGCACGCGCTGGTGCACCGGCCGGCGCTCGGTCTCATAGGAGGCGAGCAGGCCCGGTCCGCCCCAGCCTTGCAGCGTCGCGGCGAGCTTCCAGCCAAGATCGACGCTGTCGCCGATGCCGAAATTCATGCCGTGGCCGCCGAACGGCGAATGCAGATGGCAGGCATCGCCTGCGAGATAAACGCGGCCTTCGCTGTAGCGGTCGGCGAGCAGCTTGTGCGCGGTCCACAGATCCTTGGCCAGCACGGTGAAGTCGTAGCGGCCGCCCAGCATGTGGCGGATCTCGTCATGGATCTGCGCGTCGTCGCCGGGGCCGGTCGGCTTGGGGCTCGGATTGTAGAACCAAGTGTCGTCGCGATCCATCGGACCCATGATGCAGGGCGAGGCCGGATCGACCAGCCAGTGCATCAGGGCCGGCTGCAGCGCCGGATCGGCGCCAAGGCCGGGCACTTTCAGGATCAGCGTCACGAAGGAGGCGATGCCGGATTGCCCCTGCATGGCGATGCCAAGTTGCGTGCGCACCGGGGAGCGGCCGCCATCGGCGCCGACCAGATAGCGCGCGCGGATGGTGCGGGTCTCGCCGCTGGCGAGATCGGCGACGCGCGTGGTGACGCCGTCATCGTCCTGCGTGAAGTCGATGAAGCGGTGGCGCAGCTTCACCGCCGCCTTGGGCTGGCTGGTGACGTGATCGAGCAGCACCTTCTCGATGGTGTATTGCGGAATCCACTCGGCGTTTTCCGAGAAGCGGTCGTCGCGCTGCCGCGCGGCGCAGAAAGAATTCTCGAACAGCCAGATGTCGCCGCCGAACAGCGAGGTGGCAAAGCGCACGCGGCGCGGCACTTCCGCCGGGATCGGCGACAGGCTGCGTACCTTGGCGGCCAGGCCCCAGCGCCGCATATGCTCCATGGTGCGGACATTGGTGGTCTTGGCGCGCGGCTGCACGCCGACGCGCTCGTTCTGCTCGACCACGATGACCGTGACGCCGCGCATCGTGAGTTCGGTGGCGAGCGACAGGCCAGCGGGCCCGGCGCCGACGATGAGCACTTCGGTATCGTATGAGCCGCTCATGGCGTCCCGGCTTCCCTCACCCGTGGCGGGACCGGCCGGGACGTTCCGGATAAGGCACGGCAAACAGCCGTCTTTCCGTTGCCCTCAGGTTTCGTCCCGCAGCTTTCGTTGTTCTGTTCCTTCAAGCGATACCGCTGGACAGGTATCACCGATAGATGTGAGATGCGTCCGGGTGATACCAAAATGGTATCGGAGCCGGACAGAGCCAATGAAGCTGAATCAGTTGCGCGACATCGTGGCGGTGGCCGAGCGCGGCAGTTTGCGCGCCGCCGCCCGCCATCTCGATCTCGCCCAGCCGGCGCTGACGCGCAGCGTGCGCGATCTCGAGCGCGAGCTCGGCGCGCCTTTGTTCGAGCGGCGCGCGCGCGGCATGGTGCTGACGCCGATGGGCGCCGCCTTCGTGCGCCGCGCCAATGCCGTGCTGAGCGAAGTGCGCCGCGCCCGCGAGGAGGTCGAGCAGCTGCATGGGGGCACGCGCGGCGAAGTCGTCGCCGGCCTGTCGATGGTGGCGCTGACGGCGTTGCTGCCAAAGGCGCTGTCGCTGTTTCGAGCGCGCTATCCCAATGTGCAACTCCATCTCATCGAGGGCTGGTACACGACCCTGGAGAATGCGCTGCGCGACGGCAGCATGGATTTCTATGTCGGTCCCGAGCCGGTGCAGGCGCCGCCCGGCGATCTCGTGCAGGAATTGCTGTTCGAGAATGTCCGTATCGTGCTCGGCCGCAAGGGTCATCCGCTCGGCGGCGCGCGTTCGCTGTCGCAGCTTGTCGACGCCGAATGGGCGACAACGTCGGTCACCTTCAAGGCGGAGGAAGAGTTCAGCGAGCTCTTCAGCCGCTTCGAGGTGCCGCCGCCGAAGATCGCGCTCCGCAGCCAATCGGCGCTCACCTTGATGTCGTCGCTCGCCGCGTCGGATCTGCTGGCGATGGTGCCGATCCAGTGGATTCAATCGCCGTGGGTCGGCGACCAGCTCGAGCGCATCCCGATCCGCGAGAGTCTGCGCGCGCCGTCGATCGTTACCATCCGCCGCGCCGGTCTGCCGCTGACACCGGCCGCCGAGTATCTGCTCGATCTGATGCGGCGCAACGTGCCGGACGCGGTGAAGCAGGCCCGCAAGGAGCGCGCCGGCAAATCGCGTTGACGCTCAGGCGCGCAGCCGCTCTGCGCGGTGCGGCAGCACGAAGGGCGCGCCTGCCTGCGGCGTGAGCCCGACGGCGGATGACACCCCGAACACGTCACTGAGCGTGGCGTCATTGATCGTCACGGCGGGCGGGCCGTCCGCGGCGAGGCGGCCGTTTGCGAGCACGATGACGCGTTCGGCCATCAGCGCGGCGAGGTTGAGATCATGGACGATGGCGATCACCGTGGTGCCGCGGGCGGCGCATTGTTGCGCCACCGCGACGAGATCGAGCTGATGTCGCAGGTCGAGGCTCGCCGTCGGCTCGTCGAGCAGGAGAATGCCGGGTCCGTGCGCTTCCTCGCCGCAGGCAAGCTGCACCATCACGCGGGCAAAATGCACGCGCTGCTGTTCGCCGCCCGACAAGGTGCCGATAATGCGGCTGTGAAAGCCGGCGAGGTCCACGGCGGCGAGCGCGGCCTCCGCCATCGCGTCGATGGATTTGCCGCGGCGATCGCCGGCGCCCATGCGCACGATTTCGAGCACGGTGAAGGGAAACGTCACGGCAACGTGCTGCGACAGCACGGCGCGGCGCAGCGCCAGTTCGCGCGGTTGCCAGGCCTGCGGCGCGCGGCCGCCCAGCAGGACGGCGCCGTCGCTCGGCGCGATTTCGCCGGACAGCGCGCGCAGCAGGGTCGATTTACCGGCGCCGTTCGGCCCGATCACGGCGACGGTCTCGCCTTGCGCGACGGAGAAAGAAACGCCGTCGAGCAGGCGCTTGGCGCCGATCTTCACCGAGAGGTTTTGAACGTCGAGCACGCTCATAGCCCGGCCAGTCCGCGCTGGCGCAGCAGCAGTACGAGGAAGAACGGCGCGCCGACCAGCGCCGTGAGTACGCCGATCGGCACTTCGGCGGGCGCGGCGATGGTGCGCGCCGCGGTGTCGGCGCCGAGCAGCAGGATCGCGCCGAGAATGGCCGAGGCCGGCAGCAATTTGCGGTGACCGGGGCCGATGACGAGACGCAGAAGATGCGGCACGACGATGCCGACGAAGCCGACAACGCCGGCGAAAGCCACGGCCGCGCCGGTCATCGCCGCGATCAGCACGATGCAGATGCGCTTCAAGCGTTCGACAGCGATGCCCATGTGGAAGGCTTCGGACTCGCCGAGCACCAGAAGATCGAGGCCGCGGCCGAGGAAGGGCACGGCGGCGAACATGGCAAGCAGGAACGGCGCGATCAGCGATACTTTCTCCCAGGTTGCGCCGCCCAGCGAGCCGAGCATCCAGAAGGTGATGTCGCGCAGGGCGCGGTCATCGGCGATAAAGACCAGAAGGCCGATGCCGGCGCCGGCGAGCGCGGCAATGGCGAGGCCGGCCAGCAGGAAAATGGCAATCGATGTGGTGCGGCCGCGGCTCGCCAGCCGTTGCAGGATCGCTGTGGTGATAAGCGAGCCGCCGAAGGCGGCGATCGGCAGCACGGCGAAGGGCAGGGGCGTCGTGTGCCCCGTCATGCGGTCGCCGATGACGATCGTGGTCGCCGCAGCCAGCGCGCCGCCGCTGGAGACGCCGACCAGCGCCGGATCGGCCAGCGGATTGCGAAACAGGCCCTGCATGATGGCGCCGCTTGCTGCCAGCAAGGCGCCGATGATGATGGCAATGGCGATGCGCGGCAGCCGTACCGACAGCAATACGAGGCGGTCGCGCTCGGTCATGGCGACCGGATCGGCAAGGCCGAGCGCGGCGGGAATGCGCGCAAGCGGAATGCCGGCACCGCCGACGGACGTCGCCGCGATCACGACGATGAGCAGCGCTCCGAGCAGGATCGGAAACAGCAGCGGCCCTTTCAGCAGCCCGCGCAGCCGCGATCCGGCGGCCTCCGCGATCGATCCGCTGACGGCGACGTCGGTCATTCGGCGCACACGCCCTTGCCGTTGGCCTGTTCGGATGGCAGCGGCGCGGCGTCCTTGAGGTCGGGATAAAGCGTCAGCGCCAGATCGCGCGCGGCGCGGGCCGTGCGCGGGCCGAAGCCGAGCAGATAAAGCCCGTCCATCGAGACGAAGGCCCTGGTGGCGGCGGCCGGGGTGGCGGCGAGCGCCGGCTGCTCGAACACGGTCTCGGCGGTCAGTTCGGCGGGGCCGCCGCGGCTGATGGTGACGATCATGTCGGGACGCGCCGCGATCACCGCTTCGTCGTTGATCTGCTTGTAGGCTTCGTGCTCGCCGAACACATTGACCGCGCCGGCCATCCTGATGATGCCGTCGGCGGCCGTGCCGCGTCCCGCGGCCATGACGCGGCCGTTGATGAAGGACAGCATGAACAGCACGCGCTTCGGCGTCCTGATGCCGGTGCGGATCTTGTCCAGCGCGGCGATGTCGCCGTGAACCTGCGCGGCGAGGCAGGCGGCGCGCTCGGTTGCGCCGACTAATTTGCCGATCAGGGCGATCTTCTCGACGATGCCTTGCTCGCTATAGGAGTCGGGAACGACGATGAGCGGCACCTTGGCCGCTTCCAACACATTCATCGTTTCCTTCGGGCCGGCGCCGGCAATGGCGATCATCAGGCTCGGATTGAGGCCAAGCACGCCTTCCGCCGACAATTGCCGCATATAGCCGACATTGGCTTTCTCCTTCATCGCCCGCGCCGGATAGAGGCTGGTCGTATCGACGCCGACGATCTCCCTGTCGTGGCCGAGCTCATAGAGAATTTCGGTCACCGCGCCGCCGATCGAGACGATGCGGCTGACGTCGGTGGCGGCCCGCGCCGGCGAGGCGATGACGGCGGCGGCGAGGATGGCGGCCAGCCCGAGCCGTGTCGTGATGAAGTGACAGTGCATCGGCTTTCTCGCAGCCTTACTTCGTCAGGATGAGTTTGTTCTGTGCGGTCAGCCGCAGCCGGTAAGTCTCGTCGCCATGTGCGATGGTGATTTCGCGGGCGCCGGCAAACAGCGCGCGGCTATCGATGCGGTTGTCGTGAAGTGAAACGCCGCGCGTGCCGTCCGTTTGACTTGCGCGCATTGCCGCATTGCTTGCGCCGTCGGAGGCCTTTTCATCACTCATCGCCGTGACTCTTATAGTATTCAATATGTTATGCCATGTAATTACTTGTAATTTTGAAGCGTTTTAAACTACGAATACATAGCTATTTCGTAGTTTAGAGAAGTTATAACTTCGGTATTCATGCCTTGACCTCAGTAATACACGGTGGTTACAAAGGCAAATAGTTGCTGCCTCTCGGGCAGCCGAAAGCCAGCCAGCCCGCGGACCCTGTCCGCACGCCAGCCCGCCGAAAATTCCAAAAAACACCGGTAACGGGTTGGGGGTTGTGATGACTGTGCTTCGCGGGAGCGCGTTCGCGCTTCTTGTTTCCGTTTCATTGTTTGCGTTGACACTCGGGGAGCGGTCCGCCGTCGCCCAGGAAGCGCTGGTGCTCGATCCGATCACCGTTCTGGCCACCAAGACGCCGGAAAAGGCGGCCGATGCGCTCGCCCCGGTCACCGTGATCGGCCAGGACAAGATCCAGACGGTCCAGCCCAAGCGGGTGTCCGACCTTTTCTATTACGTGCCCGGCCTGTGGACGCAGGATCGCGGCGACGATCCGGCGACCACCATCAACATCCGCGGCCTGCAGGACTTCGGCCGCGTCGCCACGATCGTCGATGGTGCGCGTCAGAACTATCAGCGCTCCGGTCACGGCGCGCAGGGCTCGTTCTTTCTCGATCCCGAGCTGATCGGCAGCGTCGATGTCGTGCGCGGCCCGACTGCAAATATCTACGGCTCCGGCGCCATCGGCGGCGTGGCGTCGTTCCAGACCAAGGACATCAACGACGTCCTGCGCCCCGGCGAAAAGTGGGGCGCCGATGTCGGCGCCGCCGCCGGCTCAAACCGCCAGCAGGGCAACATCTCCGCGTTCACCGGCATTCGGGTCAATCCGAACCTCGATCTGTTCGGCGGCGCCGTTTATCGCTCGCAGCAGAACTACGTGGACGGCGCCGGCACCGAAGTCGGCAACACCGCCCTGAAGGCGTCGAGCGGTCTGTTCAAGGTGACGGTGCGTCCGGCGGACGGCCACGAGGTCAAGCTCGGCGGCCTGTTCCAGGAGGATCTGTATTCGACCGGCCAGTTCAACCGCGGCCCGGTGGCGACGGCGGCGCAGCGCGCGCTGTACCAGGGCTCGTCGGTGTACGATTCCGTCACCAAGAACTACCAGGGCACCTTGCGCTGGAAGTACAGCCGGCCCGAGGATCGGCTGTTCGACTTCGACCTCGGCCTTTACGCCACGCGCACGGCCACCGACCAGTGGAAGTCCTATCACTACAGCACGTCCGGCGCCGCCTACTGCAACGGCGGTACAGGCAACAACATCTCCGGCTGCGTCGGCGATCCGCGCAGCTATCAGATCGACACGCTCGGCTTCGACTTCAGCAACACCTCGCGCGTTGCGGTCGGCGGCTGGGAGAATGCCTTCACCTACGGCATCGACGGTTTCCGTGACGAAGTCGCGACCGCGGATTCGCGCGGCAACTCCAACATCACGACGCCCGGCGGCCGGCGCACCGTGTCCGGCGGCTTCCTGCAATGGAAGGCGAATTACGCGAGCTGGCTCGAGATCGTCAGCGCGGCGCGTTACGATCACTATCGCCTCGAGTCGGCGACCACGACGACGGACGGCAGCCGCATCTCGCCGAAGATCACCATCGGCGTCACGCCGCTGCCGGGCGTCACGCCCTATGTGAGCTACGCGGAAGGCTACCGCGCCCCCTCGATCACGGAAACGCTCATTGCCGGCGCGCATGCCACCGGCGGCGGCCCGGCCTTCTTCACCTGCCCGGACGGCACCACCGGCCTGTTCTGCTTCCTGCCGAACCCGAACCTGCGTCCCGAGGTCGGCAAGAACAAGGAAGTCGGCGTCAACTTCAAGTTCGACAGCCTGTTCGCCAAGGGCGATACGTTCCGCGCCAAGATCAACGGCTTCCAGAACGACGTCGATGACTACATCGATCTGGTGGCGTCGACCCCGGTTGCGGTGCCGCCGTTCGGCACGTTCTCGCAGTACTACCAGTACCAGAACATTCCGACCGCCCGCATTCGCGGCCTCGAGGCCGAAGCCAATTACGATGCCGGCGGCTGGTTCATCGGCGTCAACGGCACCTTGCAGAAGGGCACCAACACGCAGACCGGCATCGGGCTCTCCACCATCCAGCCGGCGCGCGTCACCACCACGGCGGGCGTGCGTCTCATCGATCGCACGCTGACCTTGTCGGCGCAGTGGTCGGCGGTCGCGGCCAATAACGATCTGCCGGCGGGTTACATCCCGTCGACGTCCTACAACCTGGTCAATCTCTACGCGAGCTACCAGGCGACCAAGAACGTGCTGATCAATCTCGGCATCGACAACGTCTTCAACGAATACTACCGGCCTTACGCCATTCCGGGCTCCTCGACCGACGGCACGACGCAGAACGACGTGCTGTGGACCAGCTCCGGACCGGGCATCACCTACAAGGCCGCCATCAAGGTTCACTTCGGCGGGGTGTGAGTTGACCCACAACCGGATTGAAAGTTCCGCCACACCAACCCGCGCCAGCAAGCGCCAGCCAAAGGGGTAATGCCATGTCCCAGTTTATCGCGATGAATCGTTTCAAGGTGAAGAAGGGCTCCGAGGAGGCCTTCGAGAACGTCTGGTCGAGCCGCGAGTCTTATCTCGACCGCATGCCGGGCTTCGTCGAATTCCACCTGCTCAAGGGCCCGGAAGCGGAAGACCACACGCTCTATTCGTCGCACACGGTGTGGCAGAGCAAGGCCAACTTCGAGGCCTGGACCACGTCGGACGAATTCCGCGCCTCGCATGCCCGCGCCAGCAACACCTCGAGCAACGCGCCGCTCTATATCGGCCACCCGCAGTTCGAGGGCTTCGAGGTGAAGCTCACGCAGACCAACAAGGCCGCCGTCGCCTGAGGGTGGCGCGAGACAAGCATCATGTCCAGCACCATGACGGCGGCGCCCGACCTCAAGGCTAAACTCGAAGCCGAGCCGGGCGTCGTCATTGAAACATTCGCCGACGAAAACGGCGTCACCTGCCGCGACGTCGTCGAGGCGATGCCCGCTTCGATGATCCGCTTCGCCAAAGGCGATTTCACCACCACGGCGGCTTTCGTCGAGGTGATGGGCGATGTCGCCACCTGGGGCGATGTCACCTTCATCGTCCACACCGACGACGGCATCTTCGAGTTCGGCGGCCCCATCCCGCCGGGCTCGGAAGCGCGCAACTACTACAATCTCTCCGGCGCCAAGGGCCTGCACGGCCACCTGCGCGCCGAGCGTTGCGCCGGCATCTGCTTCATGGAGCGGCCGTTCTTCGGACGGCTGTCGGCGTCGATCCTGCTGTTCAACCGCGACGGCGGCATCATGTTCAAGATCTTCGTCGGCCGCGACGACAAGCGCGAACTGCTGCCCGATCAGCTTGCGGCGTTCCGCAAGCTTGCCGACAGAATGTGCTGAAACGTAGCGTTTTCGCGTTAAGAAAACGCGTCTGAAAAATGCCACGCCGCCGCCTGACAAAGGTCAAGGCGGCGGCCGGTCTTTCTGCTAGACGTGTCGTCGCCATGAGCCACGCACGACACATTCTCGCCGCCTTTTCCGCCGCTGTGCTCGTCACGGCCTCCGCCAGTGCTCGCGCCCAGGAGCCGGCCGAACGCGGCCGCGCCTTGCTCAAGGAAAACTGCGCGAACTGTCACGCGATCGACAAGCTCGACACGAGCCCGCATCGCGCCGCGCCGCCCTTCCGCGTCATCGGCGAGAGTTTCGACCTCGATGGCTTCGCACGCAAGCTGCGTCAGGGGCTGGCGTCGTCGCATCCCGATATGCCGGAATTCACCTTCAACGACGACGATGCCAACGCCGTCGTCGCCTATCTGCGCACGATCCAGCAGTAGCTGAAGTCACCGATCCAGCGTGATCTCGTCGCCCTTGGCGCGTGAAACGCAGATCATCATCGTGTTCGCCTTTTCGGCGCGCGACAGCACGAGGTCGCGGTGATCGATCTCGCCGGCGAGAACCTTGACGCGGCAGGTGCCGCAGGTGCCGGTCTCGCATGAACTCGGCACTTCGAGGCCGGCGTCGCGCATGACATCGAGGATGGACTTGTCGGCCGGCACATCGATCGTGCTGCCGGTCTTCGCCAATCTGACGCGGAAGGCGTGGTCGCCTCCGGGCGGCCTGGCTGCCGGGGCGAAGGCCTCGAAGTGAAGCGCCGCCGGCGACCAATGGTCGGTCAGTTCGCGCACGGTCTCCATCAGCGGGCGCGGGCCGCAGCAGTAAAGATGCTCGCGGTTATGACGTTCTTTCAGATACGGCCCGAAGTCGAAGCCGCGGGCGGGATCGCCGTGGTCATAATGGATGGTGACGAAGTCGCGCAATTCGGGCGCGGACAAATCGTCGCGAAACGGCGCCAGCTCCGGCGAATGCGCGATGTAGATCAGGCGGAAGTGCTTGCCGGCACGATGCACCTGCCGGATCATCGACATGATCGGGGTTATGCCGATGCCGCCGGCGATGAACAGGAAGTGCGCGGCGCGCGACGGCAGCGCAAAGACATTGACCGGCTCGCCGACCATGACGATGTCGCCGGGCTTGATCCGGTCGATCATATCGGCTGAGGCGCCGCTGCCGCTGGTCTCGCGCTTGACCGCAACCTGATAGCGGTCGCGCTCGGCCGGGTCGTTGCAGAGTGAGTATTTGCGGATCGCGCCGCCCGGTGTGCGAACGGCGATATGCGCGCCGGCGGAGAATTCCGGTAATGCCATCCCGCCGGGCTCCCGGAACTCGAAAAGGTGAATACCGTCGGCGATCCGGTCGTTGCGCGTGATGCGCAGCCCCATCATATGAGGGGTCTGGCGCAATTCCCGGTCCGGCGTCTGGTTCAAAGCTTGGGTCAAGGGCGCTCTCGCATTTGGCATTCCTGTGTCGAGAGGTGACTGTTGCCGGGCGCGGCATCAAGTCCCGCAGGTGCATTGCCGGGCTGTTCTGCGGGCGGATCGGTGGCGCGGCGATGCGGCCCCGGAGGACGGCGGGCGAGCGGCGCTTCGCCTCTCGCGCCCGCGTCCCGGTTCTGCTACGTGAGAGCCGCGCCGGCGAAAGGCGCATGGCGAGAATGAGGTGGCCGGACAGGCCGCCTCATTTGAGACTCTGGGGTTCTTTTAAGCCCGCCATGTGCCGTTAGGGGACGACGTCGCGGAGGAAAGATGCTCGATGTTCTGCGCGCGGTGGCGCGCTTCTTCAATCGCTATATCGGCTGGCACCGCGTCGGCTTTGTGCTGAGCCTCGTCATCATTGGCACCGCCTGCACCGTCCTGTACCGGATGCTGCACAAGATCGAGGTCGCCGAAGTCTGGCGCGCGGTCCAGGCCACCAGCATGACGGATGTGGGGATCGCCGCCCTGTTTGTCGCCGGCGGCTATTTCACCCTGACTTTCTACGATCTGTTCGCGCTGCGGACCATCGGCAAGCCGCACATCCCGTACCGCATCGCCGCGCTCGCCGGCTTCACCAGCTATTCGATCGGCCACAATATCGGCGCCACGGTGTTCACCGGCGGCGCGGTGCGTTACCGCATCTATTCGATATACGGCCTCGATGCGATCGACGTCGCCAAGATCTGCTTCGTCGCCGGCCTGACTTTCTGGCTCGGCAACGTCACCGTGCTCGGCATCGGCATTTCCATTCATCCGGAAGCCGCCGGCGCCATCAATCAGCTCGGACCGGGCGTCAACCGCACGATCGGCATCGGCCTGCTTGCCATATTGACCGGCTATCTCCTGTGGGTGTTCACCGCGCCGCGCGAGATCGGCCGGGGCGGCTGGACCGTGACCTTGCCGAACGGGCCGACAACGCTGTTGCAGATCGTCATCGGCATTTTCGACCTGATGTTCTGCGCGCTGGCGATGTACATGTTGGTGCCGGGCGAGCCGCATATCGACTTCATCACGCTGGCGGTTATCTTCGTCACCGCGACCTTGCTCGGCTTCGCCAGCCATTCGCCCGGCGGCCTCGGCGTCTTCGACGCCGCGATGCTGGTGGCGCTGTGGCAATATGACAAGGAGCAGTTGCTGGCCGGGCTGCTGCTGTTCCGGCTGCTCTATTATCTCGTGCCGTTCGCGCTCGCGGTGACCGTTGTCGGCGTGCGCGAAGTCTGGCTGAGCCTCAAGGGCTCGCGGCAGAAGATCGAACTGCATCCGGTGCCGACCGTGATCAAGCCGATCAGCACCGAGCTCGAAGGCGGCGGTTCAAATACCAAGTGATGCGCGCGTAAGGTAGTATGGCGCGATGGCGAGCGATAACGGTTCCGACGATTCCAGCGACAATACCCGGCCGGGTCGCCTGCGCGGCGCCTGGCAGGCGCTGATTGGCCGCGGCGCCGATACCACGCCGGCGCAGCCGTCGCCCCGCCGCGGCAGCCGTCTGGCCCGGCGGGTCAGCCTCATCGACGCGTTGATCCGGGGCCTGTCGGCGCCGGCGATCGTGCTCGATCGCGACGGCCGCGTGGTCGCCTTCAACCAGGCGGCCCGCAGCATTGCGCCGGCCTTGCGCGCCGGAGAGCCCGCTTTGATCGCGCTGCGCATGCCCGAACTGGTGGATGCGGTGCGCCGCGCCACCCGCCGACGGGAGCCGCAGCGCGTCGAGTTCATCGAGCGTGTGCCGCGGGATCGCTGGTTCGAAGCCTTTGTCGCGCCCGTGTCTCTGCCGGAGGCCGACGGCGCGCATATCGATCTTCTGCTTCTCACCTTCAACGATCTGACGCCGCTGCGCCGGGTCGAGGAAATGCGCGCCGACTTCGTCGCCAACGCCAGCCACGAATTGCGCACGCCGCTGGCCGCGCTGCTCGGTTTCATCGAGACGCTGCAGGGGCCGGCCAAGAACGACACCGCCGCGCGCGAGAAATTCCTCGCCATCATGCAGCAGCAGGCGGCGCGCATGGCGCGGCTGATCGACGATCTGCTGTCGCTGTCGCGCATCGAGCTCAACGCCCACTTGCCGCCCTCGACGCCGGTCGATCTGGCCTCGCTGGTGCGGCAGGTGACCGACGGCCTGCAGACGCTTGCACGCGACCGGAAGGTCGAGATCCGCCAGGTGATACCGCCCGAGCCCCTGACGGTGCTCGGCGACCGGGACGAACTCATCCGCGGACTGGAGAACCTCGTCGAGAACGCGCTCAAATACGGCGCCGCCGGCAAGCGCGTCGATGTCACCTTGTCGCGCGGCCAGACCCGCGCCGGCGCGCCGGAAGCGCGCATCGCGGTGCGCGATTTCGGCCCCGGCATCGCGCCGGAGCATCTGCCGCGCCTGACCGAGCGCTTCTACCGGGTCGATGTCGCCGACAGCCGCTCGCAGGGCGGCACCGGGCTCGGCCTGGCGCTGGTCAAGCACATCCTCAACCGCCACGGCGGACGGGTGGCGGTGGAGAGCGTTTTGGGGCAGGGCGCGACCTTCACAATGCACCTGCCTTTGCACACCGATCCCGCGTCGTCAGGATAATAATACTTATTTTTCAATTGCTTACGCTGTCATGTGATTGTCATGGAAGCTTTATAAAACCATGACAGGCCAACTCTATGGCTGACCGCGGGCTTCGGAAAACGAACCTGACCGACGACCAGAAAACTCCCGAACCGAAGCCTTCTCGGGTGCGTCTAACAACAGCGGCCGCCCAATTACCGGGCGCGAGGAGGATCGCGACTGTCGTGGTCCCGTCTGCCGCAAACATGGAGAGATTCCTTGAAACACTGGACCGTACTGGCAGCCGCCGGCCTTCTGGCCGCCGCCGTTTCGCTTCCGGCCAACGCCGCCGACATCTCGGGTGCCGGCGCCAGCTTCCCCTATCCGATCTACACCAAGTGGGCCGACGCCTATAAGAAGGCGACCGGCGTGGGTCTGAACTATCAGTCCATCGGCTCGGGCGGCGGCATCAAGCAGATCAAGGCCAAGACCGTGACCTTCGGCGCGTCCGATGCGCCGCTCACCGGCAAGGACCTCGACGAAAGCGGCCTCGTGCAGTTCCCGATGGTGATGGGCGGCATCGTGCCGGTCATCAACGTCGACGGCGTCAAGCCGGGCGAAGTCGTCCTCGACGGCGCCACCCTCGCCAGGATCTTCATGGGCGACATCAAGAAGTGGAACGATCCGGCCATCGCCAAGCTGAACGCGCAGGTCAAGCTGCCCGACCAGGCCATCGCCGTCGTGCACCGCTCGGACGGCTCGGGCACCACCTTCAACTTCGCCTATTACCTCGGTGAGACCAGCGCCGAGTGGAAGTCCAAGGTCGGCGTCAACACCGCCCTGCAGTGGCCCGTCGGCATCGGCGCCAAGGGCAACGAAGGCGTCGCCAACAACGTCGCCAACACCAAGGGCGCGATCGGCTACGTCGAATACGCCTACGCGCTGCAGAACAACCTGACCCACACCAACATGATCAACAAGGCCGGCAAGAACGTCGGCCCGACCGCGGAAGCCTTCCAGGCCGCCGCCGCCAATGCCGACTGGAATTCGCAGCCCGGCTACGGCGTGATCCTCGCCAACCAGCCCGGCGACAGCTCCTGGCCGATGACGGCCGCGACCTGGATCCTGATGTACAAGAAGCCGGCCGACGCCACGGCTGCCGCCGAAGCGCTCAAGTTCTTCGACTGGAGCTACAAGAACGGCGGCAAGATGGCCGACGAGCTGCACTATGTCGGCATGCCGGATAAGGTCGTGAAGGACATCGAGGCCTATTGGGCCAAGGAAGTCACCGACGCCAGCGGCAAGCCGGTCTACGCCGTCACCAACTGATCCACATCGCTCGGAAGGGGCGCCGTTCTGGTGCCCCTTCCTTCTTCACGTTAGTATCCGGCCATCATCGCAGGTGGCGGCCGGAACCGGCCTGACGGCTTCGCTCATGGCCCGACGGCTTATCGACTACCGGCTGCCCGCAGGAACATCAGCTTCGGGAGCGTGTCGGAATGGAGAGCCGGGGGAGGCAACCTGTGGCGGATGTCGCGTTGCAAGGCGGTAATATAGCGGTCGCGGAAGTGGCCGACCGCGGCAAGGTTCTGCAAAAACTGCGAATGACCGATATCGGCTTTCGCTGGCTGACGCGCGGCGCGGCCATCGCGGTCCTCCTGATCCTCGGCGGCATCATCGTCTCGCTGGTCTGGGGCTCGCTGGAAGCCATCGGCAAATTCGGCTTCGGCTTCCTGGTCACCGAAAGCTGGAACCCGGTCACCGAGCAGTTCGGCGCGCTGTCGCCGATCTACGGCACCATCGTCACCTCGATCATCGCCATGGTCATCGCGGTTCCGATCGGCCTGTTCATCGCGCTGTTCCTCACCGAATTGTGCCCGATGTTTCTGCGCCGTCCGATCGGCATCGCCATCGAACTCCTCGCCGGCATTCCCTCGATCATCTACGGCATCTGGGGCCTGTTCGTGTTCGCGCCTTTCCTGCAGCAGCACGTGCAGCCTTTCCTGATCAACACGCTCGGCAACGTGCCCGGCATCGGCGGCCTGTTCGCCGGCCCCCCCTACGGCATCGGCGTGCTCACCGCCGGGCTCATCCTGGCGATCATGGTGCTGCCCTTCATCACGTCGATTTCGCGCGATGTGTTCTCGGCCGTTCCGCCGGTGCTGAAGGAGGCCGCCTACGGCCTCGGCTGCACCACCTGGGAAGTGTCGCGCTATGTCGTGCTGCCGTTCACCCGCGTCGGCGTCATCGGCGGCGTCATGCTCGGCCTCGGCCGCGCGCTCGGCGAGACCATGGCGGTCACCTTCGTCATCGGCAACGCGCACCGCATCTCCGCTTCGATCATGGCGCCGGGCACCACCATCTCGGCGACCATCGCGAACGAATTCACCGAAGCCGTCGAGCCGATCTACACCTCGTCGCTGATCCTGCTCGGCCTCATCCTGTTCGCGATCACCTTCATCGTGCTCGCCTGCGCGCGTCTGCTGCTGATGCGCCTCAACGCCCGCGTCGGAGCCTGATCATGGCACTCGTATCTGGCGCGAAAAGTCCGCTTTACGCGCAGCGCCGGCGCCGGAACGGCATCGCCATGGCCCTGGCCTATGCCGCCACCGCCTTCGGCCTGACCTGGCTGGTGCTCATCCTCGCCGTGCTGCTGTGGAACGGCTTCAGCGGCCTGTCGCTGCGCGTGTTCACCGAAATGACGCCGCCGCCCGGCGCGGCGGGCGGCCTGCTCAACCCGATCCTCGGCAGCATCGTGATGACCGGCATTGCCGTGATCATCGGTACGCCGCTCGGCATTCTCGCCGGCACCTACATGGCGGAGTACGGCCGTTACGACAAACTCTCGGCCGTCGTCCGCTTCATCAACGATATTCTCCTGTCGGCGCCCTCGATCGTCATCGGCCTGTTCATCTACGAGATCATGGTCGCGCAGATGGGCCACTTTTCGGCCTGGGCCGGCGCCATCGCGCTCGCCGTCATCGTGGTGCCGGTGGTGGTGCGCACCACCGAGGACATGCTGATCCTGGTGCCCGACACGTTGCGCGAGGCCGCGGCCTCGATCGGCCTGCCGCGCGCGCTGATGATCCAGAAGGTCGCCTACCGTGCCGCCCGCGCCGGCATGATCACCGGCGTGCTGCTGGCGGTGGCGCGCATCTCCGGCGAAACCGCGCCGCTGCTGTTCACCGCGCTGAACAACCAGTTCTGGAGCACCAACATGAACGCGCCGATGGCGAGCCTGCCGGTCGTCATCTTCCAGTTCGCGCTCAGCCCCTACAAGGACTGGCAGGAACTCGCCTGGACCGGCGCGCTCATCATCACCTTGTCGGTTCTGACCTTGAGTATCGTTGCCCGCGCCCTCGCTTCGCAGAGTAAATCACAATGACAATGGCCAATTTCACTGTTCCGACCGTCACCAGCACCGTGACCTCGGCCGACGGCCTGACCGAAAAGATCAGCGTGCGGAATCTCGACTTCTTCTACGGCGATCACCGCGCGCTCAAGACCATCAACGTGGCGCTGTATCACGGCAAGGTCACGGCCTTCATCGGGCCGTCGGGCTGCGGCAAGTCCACCTTGCTGCGCGTTCTCAACCGCATGTACGACCTCTATCCGAACCAGCGCGCCACCGGCACGGTCCAGCTCGATCACGACAACATCCTGTCGCCGTCGCAGGACCTCAACCTGCTGCGCGCCAAGGTCGGCATGGTGTTCCAGAAGCCGACGCCGTTCCCGATGACCATCTACGAGAACATCGCCTTCGGCATCCGCCTCTACGAGAAGCTGCCGAAGTCCGAGCTCGACGGCCGCGTCCAGCACGCGCTCGAGCGCGCCGCCCTGTGGAACGAGGTCAAGGACAAGCTCGGCGCCAACGGCCAGTCGCTGTCGGGCGGCCAGCAGCAGCGCCTGTGCATCGCCCGCACCGTTGCCGTGCGTCCCGAAGTCATCCTGTTCGACGAGCCGTGCTCGGCGCTAGATCCGATCTCCACCGCGAAGATCGAAGAGCTGATCGACGAGCTCAAGGAAGATTACACCATCGCCATCGTCACCCATAACATGCAGCAGGCGGCGCGCGTCTCCGACTTCACCGCCTTCATGTATCTCGGCGAACTGGTCGAATACGGTGAGACGACCAAGATCTTCACCGCGCCGAACGATCGCCGCACCCAGGACTACATCACCGGCCGCTTCGGCTAGGCCGCGCCCGCAAGGGAAGGATCATGATCATGAACGAGCAGCATACCGCCAAGGCCTTCGATATCGACCTCCAGGAACTGTCCCGGATGGTCGCCGAGATGGGCGGCCTCGCCGAGAAGCAGGTCGCCGATGCGGTGGATGCCCTGGCCAAGCGCGACACCAACATGGCGCAGCGTGTCACCGACTCGGACAACGCCATCGACGTCCTGCAACGCGAGATCGAGGAACGGTCGGTGCTCACCATCGCCCGCCGCCAGCCCATGGCGGTGGACCTGCGCGAAATCGTCGGCGCGCTGCGCCTCGCCAACGACCTCGAGCGCGTCGGCGATCTGGCCAAGAACATCGCCAAGCGCGTCATCGCGCTCAACGCCGAATTTCCGCCGCCGAAGCTGATCCGCGGCGTCGAGCACATGACCGATCTCGTGCTCGGCCAGCTCAAGGCGGTGCTCGATGCCTATGCCCGGCGCGACGACGCCAAGGCCATGGCGGTGTGGCGCGGCGACGAGGAAATCGACGCCGTGTGCACGTCGGTGTTCCGCGAACTCCTCACCTACATGATGGAAGATCCGCGCAACATCACCTTCTGCATTCATCTGATGTTCTGCGCCAAGAACATCGAGCGCATGGGCGATCACGCCACCAACATCGCGGAGACCGTCCACTACATCGTGGGTGGCGCGCCGATCACCGAACGCCGGCCCAAGGGCGAGACCGAAATATCCGCGCTGGCCGGGACCAACGTCTGAAGGGCCGCTGACTTATGAGCGCGCGAATCCTGATCGTCGAAGACGAGGAGCCTCTCACGATGCTCCTGGTCTACAATCTGGAAAAGGAAGGTTACGACGTCGAGACCGCGGCGCGCGGCGACGACGCCGACACCAAGCTGAAGGAGCGCGTGCCGGATCTCGTGGTGCTCGACTGGATGCTGCCCGGCCTGTCCGGCATCGAATTGTGCCGGCGGCTGCGCGCGCGGCCGGAAACGCAGAGCCTGCCGATCATCATGCTGACGGCGCGCGGCGAGGAGAGCGAAAAGATCCGCGGCCTCGCCACCGGCGCCGACGATTACATCGTCAAGCCGTTCTCGGTGCCGGAATTGCTGGCGCGGGTGCGCGCGCTGCTGCGCCGCGCCCACCCCGACCGCGTCGCCACCGTACTCAACATCGGCGACATCGAACTCGATCGCGACAAGAAGCGCGTGTCGCGCAGCGGCAAGGCGGTCGATCTGGGGCCGACGGAGTATCGCCTGCTCGAGTTCCTGATGGAGCGGCCCGGCCGCGTGTTCTCGCGCGAGCAGTTGCTCGACGGTGTCTGGGGCTCCGACATCTATATCGACGAGCGCACCGTGGACGTTCACGTCGGCCGGCTGCGCAAGGCCATCAACCGCGGCCAGCAGGCCGACCCGATCCGCACCGTGCGCGGCGCCGGCTATGCGCTGGACGACCGCTTCGGCCGCGCGGCGGGCTAGCCGTTCCGGCATCTCCTTTCTCGGTCATTCCGGGGCGCTCGCTTTAGCGAGCGAACCCGGAATCCAGCGGCACGCTCTGCGCTTGGTCTGGATTCCGGGTTCGCGCTTTCAGGCCGCCCCGGAATGACAGTAGAAAATAGTCCTTGACTGTTATTCCTACGATAGGATAGGCTTCATCCGTCCGGCCCGGCCGG